>JAABUU010004591.1_pt1 | contig 16129 bp, 16 predicted proteins | sample 5559301 | NCBI WGS metagenome assembly JAABUU01 (sample SAMN10711884, study PRJNA513360) | rock metagenome | isolation source: Antarctica rocks | place: Antarctica: Victoria Land, Richard Nunatak white | reverse complement strand
CGTCTTCAATTCGCATTCTGCTGGTTGGGTTCCAAGTCGCTCACAGATGGATTCAACAAGCTGGGGATGAGAAGATCCGGAGAATATCTTTACATCCCGCATGGTAGAAGTGCGATTGCTGAAGATGTCGTTCTGAATTAATTTACAAATGTTAGAGTTAGCGAGTATTCTATTAGCGTTACGGTAACGTGATTGATGAAAGATAACCAGAGCAACCAGAGCAACCAGAGCACTCTTTTGGATTCAAACAGCGCTGAATAACACACCGATAGACGGAAAAGTGATTTGTGTTTCTGATGCGACGATTTCTTACCTAGGCTTCTGTGGGCCATTGGTGAGACTCGAGATGGTGTCTAATCCTGTGGGTTTCCACATTCTGGCCTGTTGCATTTCGACGAAATTGGTGTGCTAAGGTACCTCACCCCCGTCTTCTCTTCAGCTAGTTCGCCACATCGTTAATTCAAAGCGTCTCGTTTCTATGCAACCGCGCTTCTACGTACAGTCATGAATTTCGCCTGTAGATGAGCATCCTTGTCGCTATACATTATCCTTTGACTTCAGGAACCCCCTTGATTACTATCATAAGCTAATATGCAAAGCTACTGTCCATTAAACTCAAACAGACCGGTCCCATTTAATAAACGTTCAGTGATCAGCGAATTACCTTGACGACAAACATGTTGACAAAGGAGGCATAAGTCATTCTGAAAGCACCCTTAGACTCCCACCACAATCACGTGTTCGCGCCTATGACTCAGTCAACGTCTGTGTATCATCCGATAGTTTCTGCATCTCGGCGCTCTGCCTCGAAGCTCTCCTCCGTCTTGCAATTGCCAAGGCTGCAAGCGTGATGTATGCCAGCAGCGCCACCATGATAGCCAAACCCAACCAGTCCTTTCCCATACCAATGCCGTTGAGAGCCGGATAACCACTCGAAACGACGAATTGGGACACCAGGATGGACTTTGCTCTTGAACGTTCGGGGCGTTACCTCCCAATAGTACATTCAGACGTTGAACTGAATCATTCAGCCGCAGAAGACCATGACGGAGGTGAATAGCAGAAGAATTGGCGATTGTGATAGAAGGCGAGTTGATGCGAGTTTTAACTTACATCAGTTGACTTATAAACTGATACTTTACTTTGAAAGTGATTGAAAGACATATTTTTATCTGTAAAGTCAATAAACATACTATTTTTACAAATACCTCACAAGAATTAAAGTCTTCAGACATGATTATGAGTGCATTAGAATGATAGAATATTTCCAGTAGAAGATCTTTCAGAAGCATTTTATAGTTTCAGAATATTCTGACAGTGAAATATTCTCTCTGCAGATTGAGTAAGCTGTATTTTACATACGCCGCGCAACGGGTTGGGTTTTGACCCAACCCAACCCGGTGGGTGTAGTGGTGGGTCAGGTTTTGGGTTGGGTGACAGGACCTTCCACCCAACCCGATGGGTCTGGTGGTGGGTTGGGTTCTGAACGAGGGGACCCAGTGGCAAATATATACTACTAATAGGATGGGGGGGGCATATATACATGGGACAAATGCTGGTGGGGAGCCATGTAGGGAGCCATGTAGGGAGCCATTTAGGGAGGGGAATAGGTAGAGGAGTAGATAGGATGTTTGGTAGGGAGCGTATTTGGTGCTTTGACATGGGGCAAAATGATGCTTGGATATGGAGCAAATTGATGCTTGGCTACAAAGCACATTCTCAAGCAAACTAATCTAGTTCTCATGCGGCGGCCAGCCGTGTATTAAAGCCCTTTTATTTTTATAGAATTCGATTCTTAATTGAGTGCGATAGTAGAGGAATGAAAGGAACACCATGTTGATCAATTTAGGCATGGCCATTGGCGCTGCAACAGATCAGAGCCACCAAAGCGGACTCAATCACATTCCGGCTGGCCGATAGGGGCTTTCATGGTTCCGTGTATTCATTCCCCTGCTAGGATGCCTACCGGAGCCTCACGTTCCTCGGTCGAAAGCTCGCGCCACCGCCATTGCTTCAGATCGCGGGACTTGTAAAAATGCCAACATGCCCCAAGCATTACTAGCGCCCCTAAGACAGCTCCCTGTACAGGTGCAAAGAGCAGGCCCCGCAAGACCAAAAAGAGACTGGCAACACAAAATACTATCGGAAAGAGAACAATGGGTCGATATGGGCGGAGAAGCGAAGGCTCCCTTAGGCGGAGTAGTAGGCCTCCGAAGACAGTGAGGAAGTAGAATGCATACTCAGCCAGGCCTTGATCTATTAGCTTACTCAACTAACGAGGAAATAGTGACCATGGTATGTACCAATGAAAATTATCAACGGTCCAAAAGATCCAACAAGAATGTAGACACAAGCTAGACACGTGTTGAACGCCATTGCCTTCCTTGAGTAGCTTCAGCCAGATTAAAACGTGATAGGGCGTCGAGGAACTGCTTACATCGGAGTATTGAATGTTCTGTAGTCAGAATTTGAAAAGCTGTTTGAGCTTCGGCGGGCATACTGCTCTCCAGACCTGGTTGGGACCTCGTGAGGAGAGTTGGTGAGAAACCGGGGAAGATACCCATGGCTGGCAGAGGCTACGGTCAATCTAGAGGTGATGAATACATTGATGTTCAAGCTCCCTAAACATGAGATAGAAACCAGAATTGCAAAAAGAAGGCCTCCAATAGTACCAAAAGTTTTATTTCCGACTGCCTATATCGTGTCAATTTTGCATCGGATATGATGGATAGATGAGCAGATGAGATGAATTCGCATACCACAGCAATCGCATTACTTGCTTGAAACGAGTTCCATGGAAGAGTGACGTAATATGATATGTTTACGAGTACAAAACATGTGATTATAGTTGGAAGAGCAAGGTGTATGCTTCGTGGAAGGTCTCTAGGGGCGTTTTGTAATTCGCCAGCGACAAGGTTTGCCTATCCACTCCTTGTTAACTTGCTTCCATCGAGACAAACCCATAATCTAAATAGCGAACTCACACTGTCCCATCCGCTATAAGACCACAGTCCAGCGTAGAGTGCATTAGTGTAATAGCCCAGAAGCTCCCAGCTATCAATTGTCGCCCAATCTATGGTAGACCCACTTATGTCCTTTTCACGACGGGCGAACCAATTCCTCGTTCTCCAGTCTTGGCTTGGCCATTCGCCATCTGCAGTCAGATTGAAAGCTGCTACCAGTATCGCAATTATGACAACAGAGGCGACAGTCATAAGCTTGATGAAAAGAAGTAAGTCAATGAGGCGTGTTGAATGTTTGGAGCCGAGTGCATTGACTAGCACCATGCTGCCCAGCGTAGCCACTGCCAGCAGTTTATTCAGCCAGAAGTGCTCAGAGCCTGAAGACACTATGATGCTTGTCCAGTACTCCGCAAATATTGTGCTCAGAACTGCCATCGATGAAGGCTTAACCGCCATAATCCATGTCCATGACATGATAGCGGCCAACAAATCCCCGTATATGTAGCTTAGGTACTCTAACATTCCTCCGTTATCCGGTATAGCAGCTCCTAGTTCTGCAAATGAAGCTGCGCCTGCCCAAGCGATCAAGCCGCCTATAATCCATACCAGGATAGCTACGCCGGGTGATGGAACGTTTTGGTCGACCTGTGAAGGCGATGAGAAAATCCCAGACCCAATAACTCCTCCAACAATAAGGGCGAAAATGCTGGAAAACGTAAGCTGGCTAGTGTTCTGGAGATCTAGTACAGTGGTCGTGGTAGCCATTGGACTCAAGGTCTCGAGCGAATGCCGCAGCCTAGGCTTGCGAGGGACAAAGTTGGTCTGCGTATCATTAAGCTCAAGTCCGTTGGATTCCAAGTTCTGATCCTCGGCGGTATCTGCGAGAATGCTGGCCGTCATCATTTATGGAGGGACATGCAGCCGACGAGGCGGAGTTGTTCGCCGGCAACAATCTACCTTCCCTGCCAACAACCAATTGCACTTAAAGACATCTTATTTCATTCGCTACGACGTTGGATAGTCAGTCGTTTGACATCAGGATTAACAGTATGATTGGAATGTCTATAGTAGTCTATCTCCATAGTTGAATACCTTGAGGACCAAAGTATTATTACCACGTGCTAGACATAATATCCATCCCTCGCTCACCACGTGACTGCAAGCTAATTACATAAGCACAATCTTAGCAATGACCACACCCTAGCACTTCCCAACCTATCTTTTAAAATATCTTTGTCGCAACGGCGCCAGAATAAACGTTTCGCATCATGTCAGAACGTATCCTTTGAAGTCGTAGCCTTTCGACCCTTCTGGCTTCTAGGACGTGATTCCATGACTCCTGAAATGAAAGTCGACCTAATTCGAAGAAGTCAGTGTCCTGAAACAACATGCGTAGAAATTAAATTGTGATACCTTTCTCGTCTTCAAACGACATCTCTAGTGTCTTGTACACGGTAAAATTCTCTTCATCTTCTATTCTCAACCCTTGTTTATCCAGTCGTACACCTGCTGTACCACTTTCGCCTGTGACGAGCCGACATTTGACACCCCTGCGTGATTTCCATCGATCGAGGCCCTTGTATACAGTAGCTACAAAAGCTAGGGTCGTTAAACCTTTTTCTTTGACGGAGACATCATCGGTCACTGGGAGAACGGATGAATATGAGTAGATACCCTTCGATAGGAAAAAGGAAAACTTGTCGACTTACCGAAGAGAGTCAAGAACTCCTGTGATCTACCAAGGAACATTACGAGTCTTGAGCATAGTAGAGTTGTTCGTTCAGGTACGGCAGCAGAAAGCTTTGTCCCAGATGTAACTATCGAGCCGGCTCGGCCAGACGACTGATTCGCTGACCTTTGCGGATGCCAAAGCTGGACCCTTGGCGAATCTATCTGTCGGACATATGATCCAGTCACTGCTATTTTAATAAGTTTAATGCTTGAGATGTCGAAGAGCACGTCTTCCTGTAGGATGTTTCCTTGAAATTCGAGTACATCTTTTGTAATACACACTCAGCATGGATTCGTCCCACGATAGGCGCGAGGGTGGTTACAAACCTTGGAATGAATTGAACTCGTACACAGGACTCAGAACTGAATTCGCTGCTCTGGGCATATCCGATTTGATGGGGAGGTCGGCCTTCATGTCCTGGAAACAAATCAAGTTCCTCTGTCGAGAATCGTATGCATACATTGGAATAAATTGGACCTCATGAGTTCGAACTAGCTCGTTCTGTTAACTTACGTGTCAAAGGTTTGACAAGTACTCGAATTACCTCGATGTATGTTTATGCTTCGCACTCCATCCTTCACGCTAGTAGTGACGAATCTAAGATCTTCGGTCAAGGTATTACGGAATACTTCGACGGTTGAGATGAAGAAATCATCTTGAAAGGTTGTCGCTGATTTAGTGCATCTAAGCAACGAGGCCACATCGTCAGTCAGGTTTTCTATGTAACTTGCTCACAAATACTGTATCAGTAATAAGAGGTGCTTACTTCTCAAGAATAAGTGTCTCTCCCGGGTATTCACAAGCCTGCCGACTCAAACTTAGGTTATCCACCGAATATGCGTCCGCAAGTACCACAATCGGAGTCTTCGTATCAAATTTGATTGGGTATTCTGAACCATTCTTAGGGGGCGGAGTTGGCGGGTGAAGAACATTTTCAGAGTTAGCATCGATTGGGTCAGTAATAACCAGAGTCTCTGTTAAGCTCTCATCTCGATGGGCTCGCAAAGTCGACCGCTTTGAGCCTGGGAAGCTTAAACCGAGACTGGATCCACGGGGTTGAAACCGTATGGAGTTCTGCAGAAGCTTCCTGGCAGGATTACTGTCGCTGCGCTCAGCTCTCGAAACAGGAATTGACCCGTGGAAGAGCGGTAAGACCTCCATGATCTCATCAACCAGTGGATCCTTTTTGATATCTGCACCACTATCGGCATAGGATTCTCTATACGCAGTATGGACATTGCTTTGCCTGGTTTCACTATCTTTGCGTCTAGCTTCATCGTTTATAGATGGCGCGCCAATGCCAGATGATGCTTGGCTTGGTACTGAGCCAGCAGACTGCTTCCGATGTTGCTGAGAGGGCGTCGAAAATGGTATTGGTGCTGTGCCTTGAGATAGCTTCTCAAATCGAAAATTTCCTCGAGAAGTAATGAGTATGCTTGTATCTGCGAAAGGAAGTGTCTCTTCCCATGACGGATCCAGTCCAAGGCTTTGTAGACCAGAGGTGAGCGAGTCGCTTCGCTCGTTGTCGCTGGATGTTCTTTCTTCGCGGATAGTGTGATTTGGCCTCTGCCGCCGTACGGAACCTTTTGTTCTCCGAATATTCTTTGCCACCTTGGAGCCACGCGAGCCGTATGGCAGTGCGCTGTGATTGCGACCGAGAAAGTTGTAATATTGCTGATTCAACCCCACCGTACCAACCCCACTTGCCATTGTTCGAAACCTGATTATTAAGAAAAGGAAGTATCACTTGTCGTCCTTGACCTTACCTGATGAGGCCAACAACTGTGAGGGTAGATCTTGACTTGTTGCAAAGCCAGAGCCGCTTGATGGAAAATGAAGAACGTCTCAGCAGAATCATGAGAGATTTCACGTGACTCAATTAAGGACAAATCGCCAAATCTATTCGAGTCTTGCGATTGACAGCCCGAGCTTCTAATTCCTCCCGCCCTGTGCATATAGAGCCTTGCAGCTCATGTACATTGGAGCAACCATCACTACCTATCTGCTACGTGTTGCACGAAGGGGAGCGCTGAATGTGGCGAGTTGGATGGTGTGAATGGAAGCGAACGGGTCTGGTCTACAGCTGTTGCCTGGTAGATCTCAATCTTGATTCGTTGATAAAGAGATTACAATAATCCATCTAGCCATCCAGGTCCGGGCTTTAGACGCTCGTAATAATGCAGGTCGATTGGTCCAGGTTGCAATTCATATGCCGTTGCAGTAGGTAGAGTTTCTGGTTGGATTTGACACAGACCCCTGTGTCTTCTATGCATGCAGGATCACAGGTGGATATTCTGCACTAGTACGCTATTTCCTGGCTTTTGATTCTTGCGAGATAAGAATTTACGGTCTCCAGCCCTTGAACTATTGCATGTTTACTGCTTATTATACATAGATTCTGCTTGCGGTACGGGATTAGCTAGACCGCGGTCCTTGTATTCAGCCATGTTGTCGAGCTTACTGTCATTGCCGGTACGTAAGGCAGAGTCAATGCTTAATTGCGAAGCGTTAGGTGACGTGAAAGTAGCCAGAAGTTGCTCAAAAATTGGATGGCTTCTGTACGGAATTTTCCACTCCCACATCTTCTACTATGCAGCAGCACTGGCAGTGGTCTCGAGATAGCTTCTCTGATTCAGACAAGATGTCTTCGCTATTACAGGTTAGTCTTCTAGTCCATACATAGAACTCTGTTTTCGAAACTGAACACAACTCCTAGGCCATATGGATGAAACAAAAGGCAAGGGAGCATAGTGCGAAGAAAGGTAATAGCCCTTCTAACATGCTTCTCGAACCGTTCTGTTCACATTTGGGACCAGTTTTAGACATAGGATGCTATACAGGCCTCAGTGCATTGGCATGGTACGAAGGAACGAGAGAAATCCAAGCAGAGGTACTGTATTTCGTGTCTATAGTACCTGCAAACTGCGACTTAGTTATTTTTACAGATCATAACTTTGGAGAATGACCCCAAGATGGCTGCCGCTACACGATCAGCATTTAACAAAAATGGCTACAAGGACCGTGTAAAAGTCATCGAGGGCGACGCAAACGTGATGTGAGTGTTGTTTGCTAAAGGGCCAAAGTCATTCTGGCTGTGGACTGATTGAAAAAACAAGTCTCGCGGACATGGAAGGATCTTTCGATCTAATATTCCTTGACTCTGCCTTCGAGAGCTACAAGCCCATTGTAGAGATAATTTTGGCTCGTGAACTACTCTCGAAACGCGGCATTATCCTTGTGGACAACGGTAAGTATGGCATGATAACGGAAAAACTACTTGCTATTAATTGAACTGACCAGGCACCCTTATTCTACTTAGTTTTTGCCCGTGGTTTCGTCGTGGGGGACATCAACTTGGCGAACATCGATCCCTCGAGGTTGGATCACTGGGTCGCAGCAGGGAAGCTCATGAGGGAATTCAACTCATTTGTGCTCCATGACCCGAGAGTAGACGTAGTCGTTCTACCTATCTTTGATGGCATCTCGGAAATTAGGTGGAGCTCCCACGCTTAGGGTTTGTAGAGGACACTCACCTGGGACAGCTTACCTTAAGGTAGTCAATGGCTGAATCAGGCTAGCTGGGGTTTGGCATTTTACTGGCCAAGAACTTAAAAACTTGTGTGGCGGTCTATGGAAATTATGTCAGTGGCTGCATGGTTCTTATCCTTCGTGCGAAAGCTCACCGAAGGATTCGAAGGATTCACTGTGCATAATACGAAGTTTCAAGGTGCAGCTGAGCGGTAAGGTTGTCAGAAAGCGTAGTTACTGTGTGCGGGCGATGGGTCTAGATCTTACAGTGCTAATCAGGGGAATTGATGGAAAAATACGTTGAATACGTATTCAATCATTACCTAGACACTGCCTGCATTGTAATACTCGTATGATATATCGCATTTTTTTGTCTGTTCCCTAGCTTTTTCTTACTTTCTAGGTCTACCATATAGAACTACTATTGTGTAAACCTTGTCGACAGACAAGTTCATATCCGTCACACCTTCGCAGAATTCCTCAGTCTCGGTCGAGATGGGCATACTCGAAGAGCCCGTTATATTCCAGCGTCATCTGGAGATTGACAGCCAGCTCAGTCCAGACTTTGAGGCCGAGACACTCAAAACGCAAAAGTCACAGAAAGATGAGCATCTCTTTGTCATTCCCGAAGGTTTTTCTCCAATTGTATATTCTCGTCTATACGGGAAGTCTTGTAACTAATTTCAATGCCGAGCAAAGATCGAAAACTCGGCTTCTTCTCCACCTCCTTACTCATCGTCAATCGAATGGTTGGCACTGGAATATTCTCGACTCCATCCACCATCATGCAAGCAACAGACAGCGTCGGCGCGACTCTCTTGTTTTGGGTTCTTGGGGGGTTTATGAGCTTTTGCGGGCTCTTCGCATACCTTGAGCTCGGAACGGCCATTCCACGCTCTGGCGGTGAAAAGGTTTATCTAGAAAGAATTTATCGAAGACCAAAGTATCTTGCAACTTGCGTCTTTGCGGTCGAATTTGTCTGCTTCTCGCTCTCGGCTGCCAACACGGTCAATTTCAGTGCGTACATTATTCGAGCCTCTCGAGGTGTTCCAGAAAAGTTGAAAAAGAATTGTGGGCTCCATCCTACCCCAATGCCGGAAAAGCTGTCACCATTGGACGTGGAATGGGTCAATAAGGGAATCAGTATTGGCGCCATCACAGGTAGGATTTGGAGGTTCATTGGAGTAAAGACGATTTCTAACATGGTTTCAACCGTAGCCGTATGCCTGATACATGCGTTCATGCCGAGGACAGGAATCTGGATTAGCAATATCCTTGGAACCTTTAAGCTGTTGATATTGCTCGTCATCGTATTGACAGGCTTCGCAGCGCTCGCCGGCAGATTGAAGGTCCCAAAGCCAGATAATTTCAGCACATTCCATGGAGCTGGGACTGCGTGCGAAATACCTCCTTATGCGAAGACCACTGCAGCAGCTAATTACGCTATTGCTCTTTTACAGGTAGGCTAGAACACCGCAATTTCTGTTGCCAGGAGATATCTAACAAAGTAAATCACTAGGTCCTTTACTCTTATTCTGGCTGGGAAAGCGCCAACTATGTACGTCCGAAAAAATCTGGGACGTCCAAAAATAGGCATATCTAATTTCAACAACCTAAAGGTACTCACAGAAGTCAGAGATGCCCCAAGAACGTTAAAAAGATCCGCTCCAAGTGCCGTCTTTGCTGTGACATTGCTTTATATTCTCGCCAACATTGCATATGTAAAGTCTTCTGTCTCAAGCTGGAGAATGTGACTAATTGTATCAGTTTGCTGCTTCAACCAAGAGTGAGATAGCAAATTCTGGAGTTACCGTGGCCGCTGGATTCTTCGTCAATGTGAGTGCTCCGTAATTCCCCATTTACTGTTGGTACCGAAAGGTTAAATACTATTAGGTCTGGGGACCTAGTAGATTCGTCAACAAAGCTCTACCTGCCATTATAGCTCTTTCTTCGTTAGGCAATTCGTTTGCTCAGACTTTTGCGAACGGTCGAGGTCAGTTCGCAAGAGAATCCTGTTAATCCTTGCCGTTTCTCCAGCTAAGATAATCCCAGTGAAGCAAGAACTGGCCAAGGAAGGAATTCTTCCTTTCTCACGTTTATGGGCCAGCGACTGGCCTTCTCAAGCTCCATCAGGTAAGCCTCATGAGTATAGAATGGTTGGCATGCGATCTAACATCCCGTCTAAGGTGGAATATTATTGCATTGGATCGTCACTTGTGTGATCATTCTGGGACCTGGTGTCGCCGCGGCATACCCATTCATCAGCAATCTCTCGACTTACGCTCAGAGTTGGGTCAAACGTAAGCCAACACTTCTAGTATTGTTCGCCGAGTTCGTCACCAGTGATACTAAATCCGATAGTTTTAATCGGCGCTGGTCTACTATATCTCACCTTTAGCAAAACCGAAAACTGGCGGAGTGAGCGAACGAAGCTGCATGCCTGGCCCCTGACCACGATATTCTGGCTTTGTTCTCTGGCATTTGTGATTATCGCACCGTTCTTCCGCAATACCACCGTAACACCGCAAATTCCTTGGTATATCGTTCCCACAATAGGAACATCAATTCTGGTCATCGGACCTTTCTATTGGTTCCTATGGGCAAGAGTCTGGCCCAGATTCGGCTATGCTATCGAACACGAGGTGAAAGAGCTGCCAGATGGCAGCGAAGTTGTCAAATATGTGGTACGTAACTCTTATGCAATCACATTTGCTTAAATTCGATCCGCTTTGCTTACGTTGCACAGCATACTCGCAGAAAATCTTTCTGGGCACGCTGAACAGGCCTACTGCTTGTTACGTTGGAATCCACGGCGGTATGTCATTGTTCCTAGTTGACTGCACGAGGAGGCTCGGAGTGATGAGAGCGTCAAGTCTCTCAAGATTTCCTATGTACGGCGTTCCGGCGACAACAGAATGATGACGGGGGTGTAGTCCTACGCCAACAGCCTTGTGGCGTGGTTCGAGATCAGGCAACGACTTGGAATGGGACTCTCTCTCCCTACCTGGCACTGCCTCGTATCGTAAGCAAGTATTTGACGTCGTATTAGGCTTCCCCGACTTCTTTCGAAACCATGTGGAGAGTATTTTAAATTGCTTGTGTTCCAAGTACGGAGTACGTACCTAGTCGCCGGCAACCGTAAGGCGATTGATTACATAGCAAGCGCCCATCAAAGCGGGACGTGGCCTATTACCTATCTGTACCCCGCACTAAGCTCATCCTTCGCTTGTAGAACTTCTTGCGAGCCAATCGGAAATGTCATTCCTCCCCCCCCTTCACACCCAAAGGGTTCCCCGGGCGGCTATCGCCTACGATCTTCTGATCATCTGATCATAGCATACCTTACCTTATGCAAAGCTGTGCTTACAGGGGCGTTCTCACTCGCACCTGCTATTTGAAGGATCCAGATCCCAACCTGTCTTCCTGGTGGGTCCTAAGCCTTGGTACGAAGATAGCGAAACGCCTGCTCAAATCACCTAGGGCGCTCTCTCATACGACTACTCTTGATCAAGGACTATACGCGAGGATGTGATACACCTGATTGGAGAACTAGCGTCAGTAATAGCGGTAGACATGAGGCATATCTGAGGGGATGATTGCCCGCGATTGTGATTGGCCTCAGATCTGGTAAGACGATAAGCTCGTGACTACAATAGACAGAGATTGGCCATCCAACCCACCGATAAGTCAGCAGTCGAAAGCAGAACGCCCCACATGTCCAGTGGCTCTTTCCATGTATCTGGCATTCCATACGCCAAACTGCGCACCATATCATATTCAAGGCTTTTGGCCGGCGATAGACCGATGATCGCAGAACTCCTCGCTGCTTGCAGTCGTGATGGTTTCTTCTACCTTGACCTACTCGGCCCTGAGTCGCAAGCAATGCTGGAACAAATTGAACGACTATTTGTTTTGGCAAAAGAGATTCACGACTTACCGACGGTAGAGAAGCTTGATTACGAGATGGATAAATTTGGGCCGCTCAAGATTGGTGGGTGAGTGTCCTTGGTTGCGCTCGCTGCTATGTCAACGTCTGAAAGGAGAATAGCTATAAACCAGCTGGCAAGCACACGGGTATCCTCGAAGGAAAGGGAGATGGCTTCGAGAACTTTCTGGTGAGACCACATCGCTGGCTCAACGAGACGTTCTTAACGGGTAAAGTAGATTCCTAGGAATGGCATCTTCGATCTTGATCGACGAAACGATTACCGATGGCCCAGTATTGTCGACGCGGAGCGTCCGCTCCTACAAAATTCCATGTCTGTTCTACATGAGATAGGCGTCAAGCTCCTTTCATACGTCTCCGAAGCTTTAGGAATGATGGGAGACCGTAACCTTGAGTGTTGGCATCGCGGCGATATGAGGTCTACTACCGCTCTTGCTATGCTTAGATATCTACCAAATGGTATTAGTGGAGACAAAATCGGTCATATGGCTCATACAGATGTTGGAAGTCTCACAATACTCTTCTCTTTCACTAATGGATTGCAAGTTTTTCAGCCTCATAGCAACGTCTGGGCAAACGTCCGCCCTCGAGCTGGTCACGCTGTTGTAAATGTGGGGGATTCGCTGAGTTTCCTGTCGAATGGCGTACTTCGTTCAAGTCTCCACCGTGTGGTACCTCACATCGACAACCAGTATAAATCAAGATACTCGATTGCGTACTTTCTGAGGCCGGAAGAGGATGTGCAATTCCGAGATGCGGAGGGGAGACTTTGGAAAAGCCAAGAATGGCACGTATTCAAATATGCCATCTTCAGAGCACCAGTATCCGAACAACTTGCAAGCTCAGTACTCACCGGTAAGAAGGGATTTGTTGGTCATTGGGAGCCTTCTCAAAGCGTAATTGTTGATGGAGCAGATGGGACTCCGAGCTAAGGGATGCATCTTTGCCGTGCGAAGCTCCATATTCCGACGTTAGTGGATATGCATAAGACTTGAAGCCGACTTTTAGTGGTCCTCTTAGATTGTAGATAGATCAATTATCATAGATTTGTAATGCATGTGCCTACCGCCGAAGCTGCAGCCACCATATCGGTGGTGTCCTATAGCTAGGGTGCGAACTGTATTAAACATGCTTATTGCTTAACCAAATTAGGATAGTCAAAAAGCGTGTTTTATACACGTTTATTGAAACATGGAGAAACCGCTAAGAGATATTAAACACGTTTGTTGTAGAAGAAACGGTTTTATTCGCTCCCTACCTACAGCCTCAAAGCTGACCCACACCAAGTGTGTGTCGGGATGAGTGGTGCCGGGATCCGAGATCCATATCTCTTTAGAAACATCGCTTCCAATATTTGTATTCGCTCATAGCCGGGAGCACCACCGGTAGGTCTAGAGAACTCGTGACTAGGGCTCGCGTTGCCAGACTTACGTTGACACATCATCCCCTAACTCATCCTCTCTGGAATTTGTCCTGTGATGTCTCTCCCAAACGGTCCTCCCCAAGGCTCCAAACCTTTTGGAGTAGTCGAAGCGCAACAAGCCCAATCCCTCCTCACGCCAAGTCTGAATCCTATGGATCAGCGTTTGCAAATTCCTGCTTTCAGTCGTCCAGAGTCCTTGCGCCGTCGCTCATGGCTCAATCGTCCCAATTTTTCAAGTTTATCTGAAGGTGAACAACGGCCCGAGAGCCTAGAACGGCGGCATAGTGAACCTGAGCTACCAAGCGCGCTCAGTACAAACTGGTTGGATGTAAATATAGCCAAAAGCAAGGCTATCTGGACGGAAAATAGAGGGGTCGCGTTGGTATTGATCGCTCAACTGTTCGGAGCGTTGATGAACGTTACGGCGAGAATCCTTGAAGACGAAGGCCAGGGGATGAGGCCATTGCAGATACTGAACGCGCGCATGGGGATCACGGTTATACTGAGTATGCTGTATATGTGGCTGGCGAAGGTCCCGGACGCTCCGCTGGGAAAAAAGGAGGTTAGGGCTTTGTTGCTTGCAAGAGGAATTGGAGGGTTTTTTGGAGTATATGGATTGTACTGTAAGTGGAAATCCGCTTCTGAACTTCGTTGGTGGCAGGCATGACGAAACGCTAACGCTGAACTGCTGTCTCCTAACAGATTCTCTTCTTTATCTTCCTGTTGCGGAAGCAACCATACTAACGTTCCTTGCGCCAATTCTAGCTTGCGCTGCTTGCTCAATTCTGATACACGAGCCATTTACAAGGACAGATCAGATCGCAGGCCTTACGTCACTCTTGGGTGTTGTCTTGATCGCTCACCCTGCTTCTTTGTTCGATGGAACGAACCCATCTATAGCCGGGGCTCAGGCTGGCCTCGGTAGAAGCACCGGGGAACGGAGAGAGATTAGCAACGCTGGCTCCTTTTCTCCATCAAATGCCACTGCAGCACAGAGATTGAGTGCAGTAGGCTTCGCTATGGTTGGAGTCTTCGGTTCCGCGGTAAGCCACCTTTTCAGTTGTCCTGCCGAAACTCCGATATTGTAGGTAATCTTTCGGCAATTCTGTACTAATAAGACCGCTTGTGGAACGAACCAGACAGCTTTTACTACAATTCGTTGGATAGGCAAACGAGCTCATCCCCTGCTGACCGTGAACTATTTCTCCGTCTGCTGCACGATCATTAGCACTATCAGCTTACTTATCCTCCCTAACATTGATTTCCGCCTCCCTAAGGACGGACGAGAATGGTGTTTATTGATATTCTTGGGCATGTGTGGGTTTGCCATGGTTAGTCTCACCATCTTGAAGTTAATCAGACCTACCTCTCTGACTCTAAAGTTCGTACTGAAAGAAGAGAAATGCTGCTGACCAAAATACCCTTCCAGCAACTCCTCTTGACCTTTGGCCTCGCACACGAGAAATCCTCTCGAGCCACAAACATGGTATTTTCAGAGATAGTTTTCGCCTTGATTTTTGACAAGTTGCTCTGGGGCACAAGTCCAAGCCTTCTGTCAATAGGTGGAGGTAGTCTGATCCTTGGAAGCACGGCTTTCGTAGCTGTGAAGAAGAACGCCAGTCAAGACACGCACGTAACAATAGAAATGGCAACGATGGGCCCAGGAGAGCAAGAGAGGGGGTTACCCAATTTTTCAGAAATGGTTGGACATAGTGATGATGAAAGCAAATTGCCAGACTGGGTGAAGACCAAGAAAGTCCCTAATCGAAACATCATTCTTCAGCGTCTTGCGTCAGCATAGGGCATGGGACCATAGACTGAGGCGTAGAAAACCATAGACATCACTTGAGAAATAGAGTTATTGCTGTTCGATTGCTCCCGAAACGTCGGTATCTAGACATAGTGGTTGGCCAGATAGGGTCCCAAAAGCGTCGTCGCCAGCGATCCTGTAGCCGCTGCTGCTGCCACTTTTGACGCCTCAGAAATCCTGAAATTCCCTCTATCAGTCGACCGATTGTTGGAGCAACTGTCCCTCGAGCAACCTCGTCAAATCTCAGCTTGTGAACGAAAAAAGAGCGACGCTCTCACATATGGATTTCGCAAAGATCTCGGCAATAATCCTACTAAATAGTTCTAATGCGAATACCAAAATAAGTGGTATAGTCTTTAGGGCCTATCGCCAACTCTGATTTCCGAGGTTCCATCGCACTTAAGGTTAGAGCCACCTTTTAGTTCTATGTGATTGGTCGACCACAGGACCAACAGACCTTGCGGCTCGACTGCTCTTTGAGTTCAATTCCTTCAAATCGAACTTTAGAACTATATCGAGCATATCTAATGCTACTTATCTTGATTGTATGCGCTTCAATATCGAACCAGAATCCGGTTATTAGAATTGCAATTCTCGAATTCTGTTACGATCCTAGCTACGCACCTATGTTGGTAGCTATGTTGATGACTATGTTGATGGCTATGTTCCTGGCTATCGCCGGTCGCTCGTCACTAGGCTATCGAGTTGTTCCGAAGCCAACCCTATT
>JAABUU010004589.1_pt1 | contig 16138 bp, 9 predicted proteins | sample 5559301 | NCBI WGS metagenome assembly JAABUU01 (sample SAMN10711884, study PRJNA513360) | rock metagenome | isolation source: Antarctica rocks | place: Antarctica: Victoria Land, Richard Nunatak white | reverse complement strand
ACACAACTGCATTAACAGTCACATCTATGTCACTGTAAATCAAAACATCATCACTATTAAGATTGCAGCTGTTAAGCAACTGAAGTCAGATGATTTGACAGTGTATGCATTCACAGTGACTGAAAAAGAGTCACTGCAGAGTAATATTAGATGAATTACATCTTTAGAAGTAGGCAGCAAGATAATTATCATCATTTATGATGTCATTGTGCATGACATACTGATACAGAGCATCAAAATGAAAGATTAGTGAGTTATAGTGACATGCATACAGGCAGAAAATCATAAGATTGAAGCTGAAGAGAACATTTTAATTAACTATGTAAGATGACTGTGCAGCTCAAAATGAGTGGCAGAATCTGTAATGATGAAATTTATGAATACAGAACATATCAATTTAATGCTTTAAACTGAATTGATTTGAAACTCTGAGTACAAGAAGACAGAGTTATATAATTGAGCTTGCTGCATTTAGAAATGCTTTAAGTGTCATAAGTATGATTATATAAGTGCTCAATGCAGAGATACTTAGAAATGTAATATATGTGCAGAGAGTCATAGATTCAAGAATTGCTTCTTTAAGAACTTAGAATTCAACATTAGAAAGTGTGTGAGCTGCAGAGGCTCACACAAGATATGAAACAATAAGTGTTCTGAGTTTCAGAAAGAGACAGTGTGCATGTAGATGACATGCAACATTAAGCAGACTTGATGATGAGTATTAACTTAAACATCAGTTATTAAACTTAAAGAAGTTACATTCTCAAAGACAGTCAATGATGAAGTCAGTAAGATTGACATTAACAGTCACAGCAAAAGCATTAACAGCAACAAAAGAAACAACAGTGACAGCAGTGACAATATTAGTGAGAATGTGACATTTACATCACATACAACAATGAGTAGTGATCATAAAATCATCAGCAGACTCTGCTTAACAATATTTAAGATTCTTACAAGAATTTCATTAATTCTGACATCAGCTCTGAAGGCATTCATCAATGAAAATGAAAAGTGATCAATATCATCTACAAAAACAGTGATCATAGATACAAATTGAATCTCTTTGAGATCAGTGAATGAAAACAGATCTAAGAGAATCACAATCAGATCTCTGAAAATGTAAAAGACAGATGTGACAGTAAAGACAGCAGTGAGTCACTGAAGCATTAGATTCTTTAGATGTCAGATAAATTTAAAGAACAGTTAAGCAACAGAAATTGAGAGTATCTCTAAGCAGAACTTAGTGAGCTTGCTGTTCATTAGTTAAGATGGCTTCACAGTAAATGTTATAAATATAGAGACAACATCAACTTTGAAGATCACAATGATAACAGAGTAATGTTAATACACTTAAACTTTGTCATCTTACAGTACAACACAATGAAGTTAAAAGACAAGGTCATGGCACTTCTGCTTTAAGATCTCATCATATAAAACTACAATGTGCTGATCATTCAGAAGTCATGACACAATAAATACAACAACAGTATTTATCATTTCTGCAAGAATTGATTTCATCTAATTTATTCAGAACTCACAGAAAAAGAATTAATTCAAGTCTGTTTCTACATCAATTCATAACTGAACTGCATAGACTGAACAGTTCAGACATACAGCAGAGATCTTATGACTTTAAAGATTCAGTATACTGAACATAGTCAGTCTAAGCATCTATGCATTCACAATGTGTACAGAGAAGCAGTCAGAGAGAACATTACAGTAACTTTGAAGTAACTAAATGATTTACTGAAGAATGATCACTAACAACACATTATAGTGAGAGACTTTAATCTGCATCATTCAACATGAAGAGATCTGAGAATAAAGAAGAATTCATAGACAGAGCAGCTAATATAAATAATGAATGAATGACAGCTCTCTCTGCTCTTACTGCAGAGCTTAGTCACATAAAGGTCTCAGCAAGTATACAGCATCATAGATCTGATGCTAGGCAGCTCAGACATTACTCAACAACTAATTAGCTTTGAGATACAACAACAACATCATGACTTCAATCACTACTTTATTGTCACTTACCTTTTACTGTCTGCAGCAGAGGCTGCATCACAATCTTATTGACAGTGAGATAGAGCAGATATAAAGCTTCTATAACAGATTCTGATAGAACAGCTGTCAACATCACTTCATAACTACAATGAACTCAACATAAAGCAACACATAACTGTCATTACAGAGACAATTTAGACTGCAGTGAAGGCAACAGTACTGATGTCAACTCTCAGCAAATAATCAAAGTTAGAGTTTGGCCTGAAAGCAAAAGAGATGATGAGAGAAGTAAACAGAGCTCATTGTTGTTGATAAAGAGAGCAGAGCATACACATTTAAAAGATGTACTGTTGAGTTTACAATGAAAAAGAGAAGAAGCTGGCAAAATTAATGAGGATGAGTCACAGAGAATGAATAAAGATGATCTTAAAGAACTTTCAGAAACTATAAAAATTGATGAAGTAAATCAGAAATTATGAAGCTGCAAGTTAGGCTTTCACTCTCATCCTGAAATAGACAGAAGAGCTGAAACTTACAGAACTGCAGAACAAGACAGAGCTACTTTGAACAATCTTCTTTTTAACTTTTTCAGAGATGAATCTCAACAACATTGCAGAATATAAGTATTCTGAGCTGATATTCATGTCTTCAATTACAGAGACTGAATTAACAGAGATTATAATGTAAGCATCAGGCAATAAGACATTAGAACTGAATAACATATTAAATTAAGTTCTACACTAAATATTACTGCAACTATTTTCACTGCTGCTCTCACTGTACAACTTGTGCCTGAACAGTGAAAGACATTTAAGAATTTTTAAGCACTTCATTACAATGATGTTGCAGAAGCTTAATAAAGAAGATTATCAGCAGTCTAAGACATACTGATTAGTGACACTTCTGAACATTATGAGTAAGGCTTTGAAGTCTGTAATGACACATAGAATAAGCTACATGACAGAGATCTATTAACTGCTACTTAAAACATTGCTGAGAAGCTGAAAGATTGTGTTTACAGAGCAGGCAATTTACACATTGCTGAAGCAGATTCATGAAGCATGAGAATTAAGCATGTCAGTCACATCACTATTAATGCTGAATGTATCAGAAGTCTTTGACAATGTCTTTCACAAAAGATTACTTCACAATCTTCAAAAATGCTGTCTATCACTGAAGATAGTAAACTGAATAGAAGACTTTCTGAGAAAAAGAACATCAACAATAAAGCTGTCAGAATATAAGTTAGAGAGCTTTGTCATTTATACAGATATATTTTAGAACTTATCATTATCATTCATTCTATATTTATTCTATAATGCTGACATGCTGAACCTAGTCAATGACTTACAGCTTTGAGTCACAGCAGTGAGTTAAATTGATGATGTGAGCATCATGATGACAGAAAAGTCAGCAGAGAAGAACTGCACTGCTTTGCATACAGTACACAGTCACACAGAGCAGTAAGCTTAAAGACATGTCTCTGTCTTTGTCTCAGTTAAGTATAAGCTCATTTACTTCACAAACTGTCTCACAAGACATAACACAACAGTGAAGCTGATTCTAAATATATATACAGTATAGACATCATCAATGTGCAGAGTGCTGAGAGTCATCTTGAACTTACATCTAAAATGAGATGCACATATACAATACATTTAGGTCTGAGCCACAACAAGTCTTAAGAATCTAGTGATGCTGACAGACTTTACATAAAGTTTTGAGCTTAAGAATCTATGAAAACTCTATATAACAGTGATGCTGCTGCAGATCCTGTACTGCTGCTCAGTCTGATACAGCTTAGACAGCAGGCACAGAACAATTATACAACAGAAATGAACTCTTCAGAAACTGACAGTCATACAGCAATGAGCAGAAGTCATTATAGTGAAGATCTTCTGCATAACAGTGAACTTAGCACTGAACATGAAACTCTTTCTTTTCTTAATGAAACAGCAGCTAAAGAAGGCACTGAGAAAGTCTATGCTTCACATTGTCACTATGTTAATCTATATTTTAATGAAGAAAATCAGGCCTGACTTTACAAGAAAGCTTTGCTAAAAGAGCTCACTGAAATGTCTGCAGCTTTGTTATGAGATACAGATACAACTCTCATCAGAAGTCAACTTGAAATTCAGAATGCTCTACATTGTATTATTATGATGAAATGACTCAACTATTCACATAGACAACAATGCAGATGAAGCTGTTCACAGACACAATATCAACAAACTTTGTTGAAATTGAAAGATGTTGAATATCTACATGAATAACAGTGACATTGAGGGTCAGATAGATGCAGCAGCAGTGACATTGAAAAGAGATCTGAAATGTATGATGTACATAGGCATAGATGAGACATTCACAGTGTATATGATGAAGCTATAGAATCTGATCATAATGATGAGCATGATAAGCACAGTGAAAATAATGAAATCAGAGCTCTGAACAGTGAACATATACACAGATAATTAAGCAGCAATTTGATTAGTCATTAAATTGAATACATAGTCAGGTCAGTATTTACTGCAGTGCATAATGAAGAAGATAAATGATCTATGAAGTCAGAAGATTTAGATATGGATCTGATGAATACTGATGCACATAGAGATATCAGAAAATGAAGAGATGAACAGAATGATTAAGATAGTGACTTAGATCAGAGATTTACATGCTGAGAAAGAACAGATCACAGAGATCTGACATTTAATTGTTATCTGTAAGATAAGACTTTGTCAGCAGATAGCAAAAGAATGAGTCAATGACTGAAAGAATGAAATAGCAGAATGAGTCACATTTAACATGAAGCAACAGTCAGATAGAAAAGTGTTGAATAAGCATACAGAACTTTGTCAATTCATAAGCTTTCTCATTACTCAGTTATGCACAGAAAAGATTGACATGACTTATTATCTTCATATTATAGGCTGAGCAGACTCTTCATGATGCTTATACAATCTGGGCATTTAGACTGTTCATCATGTGCTGATAAAATGCTCATGAATTCAGAATCTAAGAAAGAAACTATTGAGATGAGTTAATGACACAAAGAAGATTTTATGAGACTCAGCACTAGTTAAAGTGATCATTATACTTATGTTATGAAGCAATCTTTTGAGGCAATTTCAGGCTGTAAAAGAGGCATCAGAAGACCTGAAATTCTTAGATGCAGCCTGAAATAGGAAATTCAACAATTACACACTTCAGACTGCAGAAAAGACAATTAATTGTTTACAGCAACATTTATTTTTTATTGGTGACAGCTGAAGAGAGGCATTAGCATTAGGTCACAAGAAAAGAAGACTAGCAAGCATCAGGATTAAGAAAAACATGAAGGGCTACAGAGAGCAAAGTCAGAATTTGTATTAGTTAGCTAGATCATGAGGTGACAGTGATGACGACAGTGAGGTGGTAATGGAGGTGAGATCAGTATGCGCTAGCCGCTTGTAGTTACGCGGTGTATGGCAGCCTAGGCAGCCTCGGTCACCTATGAATCAATCAATCAATCAATCAATCAACCTACACTTCACGAAGAAGACAACTCCACAAAGGATCAACGGCATGAAAGAGAGACAGGGTCGTTTGTTTGTCATTGAAATCGCCATGGGAGTGGAGCATAGCTTCAGGGGAAGTTTATATGTGCCCGCCATTGAAGCGTCCGCCGCAGGCGGATGGTCGCTTGGTTTTTCCAACCTAGTCAATTGACGAGGATACAGGTAGGTAGAGGGTGGAGGGCGATTGGTGATCTAGAAACTGGAGCATATGATCAGCCAATCATGCATATTGTGTATGGCTAGCCCCAAGGGACAGTTTAGTGGCGGCACAGTGCTGCCTTGGGTGGCAAAAAGGGCTGCAGCCTCTGCGGCTGAGGCTGAGGCATCCACGCGGTCTTCCATATGACTTCCCTCCCACCGCCTGTTTTCAAAGTCTGATCTTCCCAACAATTTACCAGACCGTCATGACCACCCTTAACACGACCTCGCAGGCTCAACCCAGTCCAGCTCAACCCAGTCCAGCTCAACCCAGTCCGGCGCAGCCCAGTTCGGCGCAGCCCAGTCCGGCTCAGTCTGGTCTTGCTCAGTCCAGTCATGCTCAGTCCAGTCATGCTCAGTCCAGTTTTGCACAGTCCAGTGTGGCTCAGTCCAGCTCTCCTCAGACTGGCCTTCAGCCAGTAGATCTGTGGCAGAAAGCGCTGACAACCCTTGACGATGACCTCAGGGCCAGCCTTGACTTCAAAAGCAGTACCAAAAGAGATATCCTCGAGAAAACTCTCAAGACCGCGGAGGAAAAACGGCAGCTCTCTTTGAGGAAGCGTTGGAGGTTCAAAAGAAATGGCAAGGAGGTGGTGGTTCGGGACGTCTTGGAGAAGATCATTAAATGGCTGGACTATTTCAAGGCTATCGGTGATGTCGCTGCTCAATATGATCCTGCACACGCTGCGCTGCCGTGGGCAGGCGTGCGCTTCTTACTCAATGTAAGTGCATCCGGTCGGCTTAACACCAGAAGTATTCAAATATGGAAAGGTCGCTGTCAGCGATACAAATGTTTCTGGCTCCACGGTATCGGGTCTCGAAACTGTGTCTCACCTCATCACGCGCTATGCAATTTTTTGAGCATGTGCATATGCAGCGTAATACGGCTGCAAGCAACGAGCTCGAACGTCTCCTGACGGGGTTGTATGCGGAGCTCTTAACCTTCCTGGCGAGGGCGAAGAAATACTTCCAAACACCAACAGCAGGTGAGTGATGCAGCCAGAAGATACGGAGGAAGCTAAACGTTCCAGTTCGCATGCTAAAAAGCGTCTTGGTCGCCTTTCAGACTGATGAAGATCAGCAACTACAGAAAATCGCTTCACAGGATGCGAAGGTTTCTAGAATTGCGACCTTGTCGGATGCAGAAACCCTGAATCGTCTTCAGGACTTGGAACAGCCGATTCACCGCATAGCTGATCAGACAGCTACATATGCAAAATCCCTCGAGGACGCACGATATCGCGAGATCTTGGATTGGCTGTCCCCAATATGTTTTATTGAGCACCAAAAGCGGCACTCTGAACGCCGGCTTCAAGGATCAGGGGAGTGGTTGCTCAACCGTCGCGAATATCGGGACTGGCAATCGTCTAGTGCCTCGTCCATTTTCCTCCTTCACGGTATGGCAGGGTCTGGGAAAACGTCGTTAGCTTCCGCCATTGTGGACTCTGTTGTTCATCAATCTTCCAACCAGGCGTCTCCTGCATTGCTGGCATACTTTTACTGCTCAAAGAATGCCGCTGAAGTCGAACTAAGTGATCCGAAAGAGATCATGCGCAGTATCTTGAGGCAGCTAGGTGTCACCAGTGGTGCACAAAAGACCGTCCATAGTGCCATCGTGAATGACTACGAACGGCGAGAGGCTGAGGCCAAAATCGAAGGGTTTGATGTCACGAGATTGGGTCTGCAAGACTGCATCGGACTAATCCTAAACATCACAGGACCAGATCCTGCGACCATCATTCTTGATGCAATTGACGAAGTCCAACCACAGAGCCGATATGAGCTTGTCGAAGCTCTCCAGCAAATCATCAGGGATTCTGGTAGTGTCGTCAAAATCTTTGCAACAAGTCGGGACGACGATCAAGTATTGTCCCTTTTGACGAATGTTTCAACACTCCGTATTGATGCGGAAAATAATCGCGCGGACATGGAGAGCTTCGTACATGATCAGGTCGCTCTTGCAATCAATAATCGCCGCCTGTTGGGCGGAGATGTTTCGAGTATGTTACAAGCCGATTTGTCGCAAGCTTTGATAGATGGTGCAGGAGAAATGTAGGTTAAGGATCTGGGGCTGCCTGCATCGATCTGGATAGGTCACTGACTAAACCATAGCTTCCAATTGGTCATTTGGCAGATTGAAAAGCTTTGCGACATGCGACACGAAATTGACGTACAAGAAGCAATGCGACGATTCTCTGGAGACACTTTGGATCAGCTGTATTCCGAAGTCCTCGACAACATTCGCAAAGCAGAAGCGTATTCCAGCAAAACTGCGATCTGTGCCCTTTCGTTACTCCTTTGCCTCCACGAGCCGTTGTCACCTGCTTCTTTCCTTGCAGCCCTAAACTTGATAGATGGAAAACAAAAAGCTGTACTTCAGCTGCCGCAAGTGCTCAGAATTTGCTTCAATCTGATCACTGTCGATTCAAAGATGAATAATCTGCGCTTTGCTCACACATCTATCCAAGAATTTCTTGAAGCACAGACTGAATTCGTTCCGCACAAAACTAATGGCATTGTGGCTACAAGTTGTCTTCAGTCTTGCTTGTACAGCTCTCCAGTTGGGCTTGGGGCTGGATTGTCTCCAACAGAGCACTTCTACCACTATGGTATTTTGTACTGGGCTGAGCATTGTAAGGCTACCTTTATGGCCGGGAACAATCCTGAGCTACTCCAGTTGACAAAAGAGTTCATGCACGACGATGAAGGGATCAGTCTATCCTTTATTGGCTGGCTAGAGGACGCGCAAGTGTACGCAAAGGTGTTACCACGCCACCACTTGTTGAAAAGAAAACTCTCTGCTGTCGGAAGTCAAGACCACACACCTCTTTTCACTCTATGTGTTTTTGGATTGACCGATCTGCTCAAGCAGATGTCGCAAGCCACCACTTTTGATTGGAATAAAAAAAACAACTCAGGACAAACTGGTTTTTACCTCGCTTGCTCATCTGGTCAACAAAGCATTGTTCACATCCTGCTGAACCATGGTGCAGATGTTAATCCTAGTGGTGGTCGACTTGGTACCCCGTTGCAGGCTGCCTGCTTTGAAGGCTATATCGACATTGTGCAGCTGTTGGTTGAAAATGGTGCGGATACAAATTTGAGGGGGTTATTCCAGAATGCGTTGCAGGCATCAATAGAGGGAAACCATGAAGACATTGCGATACTGCTTTTACAAAACGGCTTCAAGATCAATGATCAAAGCAGTTACGACCAAATCCTCCAAGAAGCTTCGCAGACCGGGGTTGTCAAAGTCGTTGATCACCTTCAGAGAATTTACGGTTCTTCGTTTGGCAATTTGGGCTCTGCCACATGCAAAGCCATTCAAGCGGCTATTTCAAAGGGACAAATTGGGGTCCTTGAACGATTCATACAGAGGATTCAAGACCCAAGAACAGAGTTGCCAGCTGATTCCATAGCTACTGCAGCCTTGGGTGGCCACGACGGTATGATCACGCTGCTGTTGGACAAGGGCCTGGACATTGAGCACGAGGGTCAATTTGGTAGTCCACTTCGGTCCGCAAGCCTCCTCGGAACGAATCGACAGTTCGGTTGCTACTCAACCGTGCTGCAAAAGCCAGTGCTAGCAGCTCCATCGGAAATGCTCTTGAAGCTGCCGCAATGAATGGTCATGTCTCGATTGCGAACTCACTTCTCCATGAAGGCGTTGACGCCAATAGTCAGGGTGGTAGCTATGGGACGGCCTTGCAAGCTGCTGCATATCGAGGCCATTCAAAGGTTGCTGAACTTCTTCTGGACGCGAGTGCAGACATGTACTTGCCTGGGATTACCAAAGACGCCTTTCACGCAGCTGCAGAAAGAGGACATGAAAACGTAATACGGCTTTTTCTGGATCGAGGATATGCATTTCGCCAGCCCCATCCGTCCCCTGCGTACATGAAGGCAGGGCTGCTCGAATATAAAAATCTTTTGCGTTCTTCCTCACCAAGTCATTTATCCCTAGACTCGGATTCAGGGAATAGTTTCTTCAACAAGAACAACTACGCTCTTGAAGAAGCTGCGTCAAATGGACACCTTCGCATCGTGAAACTAATTCTGGACAACCTGGCCGGGGATGGAGAACGAAAATTAACCAAGGAGATCGGCAAGTCGTTATACAAGGCTTCGAGGAACGGTCATGAAGAAGTCGTCAAATGCTTTCTCAGTAGAGAATTGGATGTAGCGCCATACTTGTAAAGACGCGCTCAATGCTGCAGCAACGAAAGGCCATCTTGGGGTTGTAGACACGCTCACCACACACAGTCAATTGTCTTTGCCGGTAGATGACCACACTGTCAAGGTACGTGACGTTGTGGTTAAACAAGTGTCAAACATGTGCTGTGAGGTCTCATTGAAAATTCGCTAATCTATGATCAGGATGTGGCTGAATATTGCACCAAAGTCGAAAAGAATATCCTGCTTCTGGGATGCCTTGGAGATCATGTACCTATCGTTACACGAGCACTCGATCTCATGGAACAGCCCTGTTCCACTGCCGAGGTGAAACGTATCCACAAGATCATCCTCCATGAGAGTTCTAAATACAATAGTGACAAGGTTATAGACCTTGTGTTCCGCATCGCCCAATTCGACAATGCAGAGCTTCTGAAAGCTATCACCCTGGCTTGTGAATACGGTAGCATTAAAACATTACGTTGTTTGCTTTCGAAGTACCCGCGCGATAGTCTTAGGGGCGGTTTGTGTGGAAGAAGACGTTCCTCAAATGTTAGCCGCTTGTTGGTTGGGAGACCCTGGGGTGGAAGGTCTCTTCTTGAGACACTTGAACGTGGGCTCTACATTGCAGCATTCAATGGCCACGCCGAAGTGGTCAAGACCCTCATCCAAGAAGGTGCTTATGTATTTGAGGTGACTCCTCAAGATCCCCATGAGGAGGCACCGGACGACATGTCTGCGACGGAAAAAAAACGTGATAGGATCTATCAGACTGCATTGCAGGCAGCTTTGAGCGGCTTCGCACCTCAACTTGAATATGATTTCAGACAGTTTAGCGCTGAGAAAAGTAAGGTGACTTCTCAAGATCCCGATGAGGAGACACCAGACGACATGTCTTGGACGAAAAACAAACAGCTTGCGATTCACAAACAGCTTAATATCCAACTGACTGCAATGCCGGCAGCTTTGAGACCCTTCAGACAGATTAGCGCTGAGGAAAGAGCGGCCCGAGAAGCAATCATTCTGCTGTTACTTGAACACGGCGCCAACGCCAACGAATCAAATGAAGACTCCGACTAGCTGCTAAGTGTTGCTATAGAGCATTGTTCCGACAGAATTGTTCAGTTGATGATCAGCAAGGGTGCATCATTGATGAATACTCATTCAGGAAGATTGTTGGCCTTCAAAACTGCCGCTAGAGCGGGAACTAGGAGCAGCTGCAGTAATGAAAGTCCTTCTTCAAGCAGGTGGATACCTAGTAGAAAGCGGTCCTTCTAAGAATCCCATTCCTGACAATTCTGACTTGAATCCCATTCTCGATTCAGCGCTGGGATTTTTCGGCATAAGAGACGGTCTATTTCGCGAATCCGAATCCGTTCACGATGTCTTGTACACCGGTCCCGGAGCTGTCGTTAAGATGCTACTACAACTCTTGCCCACCCAGAAAGTGGAAGATGACCGATACGGACTTTTGCTTCAGATGGCGGTGTCCATAGATGATCGTGTTTGGATGAACTTTCTTTCTGAACGTGGAGTACACGTGAATGTGCAAGGGTGCTACTATGGGACTGCACTTCAGTGCGTTGCTTGTTTCGGCAATTTAGAGCTTGTGCACCTTCTGCTCACCTTGGGTGCCGAGGTTAACATTATGGAAGGTAAACACGGCACTGCGCTTCGAGCCGCTGTCCTGGGAGGACACGAGAAAGTGGTTGATGTTTTGCTCCAGCATGGTGCTGAAGTCAATTTGTGTTCTTCCGGACCCATCTTGCAGCTGGCACTGAAGTCACCCAATCTAGTTATACTCAAGTCTCTCATTGCCGCTGGTGCTGATCTACATGCCGAGTTGTCCTATCAACCACCTCTGCTGATGACCGCCTGCGGTCTAGGCGACCTCGCGATTGTCAGACTCTTTCTTGACAACAAGTTTGATGTCAATCCTCCCAGAAAGAGATCCCGGAATCGTTATTGGTACCGAGACGATCAAGCCAGTGCCCTACACTTGGCCTGTTCGGAGGGCCATGAAGACATTGCTAGAGTTTTACTGGAGCACGGTGCTGATGTACAGTTGGAAGTCGATATGAAAGACCCTAAAGGATGCTCTTCCAAAACTCCCCTGCAGATAGCAGCGCATGCAGGCCACCTCTCTATCATCCAACTACTCATCAATGCCGGCGCTACGATTGATCATTTCAATTCTCATGGTACCGCGCTCTCCATTGCCTCGAGGAAGAACAGGCTCAAAGTAGTCAAAGAATTGCTCTTAGTCAGAGCGACCATTTTTGATCCCTTGGGACGGTGGAATGCGTTGACCAAAGCATGTTGCTTGTGGGGCCATGCAGTTGTTGAACTACTACTGGACAAACTTCCGGAGATTTTAGAAGAACGCGCTTGCGCTAATGCCTTTTCTGTGACAGCTTTTCATAAAGACGATGGCACTTTCCAGATGCTCCTCACACAGAATATACCTGTGTCTCTGTTGACTCTCTGCCAGGCGTGTGCCGCTCCCTTGCATGATAGCATCTCGATGCTGCTTCAATGCGGAGTGGACATCGACGGGGACGATGGTGAGCGTGGTCGCGCTTTGCAGATAGCATCATATCGTCTGACAGAAGCCACGGTAGATCTTCTTCTGAATCATGGCGCAGATGTAAACACTCTCACTCCAAAATACGGAAGCCCGTTGCAGGCAGCCCTTGAAGGACTGCTGGCAGCCCATTTTCTTGGAGCTCCACCAGAGTTTTCTACATCCGAGATCATGCATGACCAAACCGAATACGATGCCTTTTTTCATGATCTTTATGAAAAGCCTGATGCTAAAGACCTTGCGGCTTGTGAGCACATTGTTCAAGCACTCCTCGCCCGCGGAGCTAACGCCAACACCGCTCCAAGAAGCTTTGGGAATCCCCTGCACTTGGCCGCTTTCATTGGTAACGTGCCGATTGTGCAGCAGCTTCTGGGCAAAGGCACAGATCTCAATTCCATCAGCGACCGGTTTGGCACTGCCCTCCTTGCAGCTCTGGAACGTGAAAATGAGGATGTAGTGACACTCCTCCTGCATGCAGGAATTAATGTGAACTACGTCTCCTCAAAGCACGGTACAGCGCTGCATTACGCATGTGCTAGACAAAATGTACGCTTGGTACTTTTACTTTTGGACCACGGAGCTGACCCAGATGGAATATGTGGCTCGCACGGTAGTCCGCTCACAGATTCCATATCAGGTAAATTCTCGCGGTGTGACGGGCGAGACCGGGGCAAGGACGTAGCAGAGATCATACTGCGCCGCAGAAAATACATGCAGATAGCAGAGCATGACCTCCTAGTTGCCGTGAAAAGGATAGCCAGATCGGACCGATACGGAGGAAATCTTGAAAAGCTGTCGTACGGCGAAGAAGTCGTGAGGCTGTTTCTTGAGCATGACCAAAATCTCTGGGCGACCGAATCTATCCTTGTTGCCGCTGTCGAACATCTGGGCTCGTCTGGCACAGATACCTTGCGACTCTTATTACAACGAGATGGTGGTGCAGGTGTCAAGGAAGCTATGGTTGAGGCAGCAAGAGATCCGGAAATCTTGAGAGTGCTGCTCAAGCATCGTCCCATATGTCCAATCACATCAGAGGTTGTTTGCAATTTCTCTAAGAACTATAGGTCTTCTGGTTACAGCTACTCGTTTGGATGGAAGTCCAATGAATGTGAACTCATACAGCTTCTGCTTGAGCTTGAGAGAGACATGCCCATCACACCAACTGTCATGTCAACCGTACTTGGCACCGACGTCGAGCCTTCGTGGTCGCAGCAAACCCAAAACCTGAAGGAATACCTCTTCAAACGCAACAATGAGTTAGAAGTCACTGAGTCCACAGTCAAAGAAGTGAGAAGCGCCAATGTCATGAGAGTCTTGTTGAAGCACGTCCCAAATATGAAGGTGACGTCGGAAATGTTGTCTGCAGCAGCGAGAGTAGAAAACTGCCGTATACACGATGCCATCGAGCGTGTGTTGCTCCTCCTCGCGCATGACGAGACCGCCACCGTACCTCAAAGCCTGGCTAAGACCTTTCCGTCGGATAATTGGGATACCGCAACGCTTAATTACTTCACCGTTCTTTTGGATCGCGCGCCGGATCTTCCACTCTCGTTAGACTTTCTCGGGAAATGGATCGAGGATGGGGCATATGAAGATAAGCAGCAGGTTGGAATAGAGAAAGAACATCTAGAGCTGTTTGTGAGGCACAACAAGATCGTTCAGTTCACCGAGGACTTCCGCAGGGATCTTGAGGAAGCCGACGGCCTCGATCCGGAGCTGAAGGCACTGTTGTACAAACTGGAAGACAAAGGGACCAGCGTAACCCCCGGTGACTGATTTCTGTGCGTCAAGTACTCAATGCGTCTCAAACAGTTACCTTACACCTTCGAGTTCCGGGCCAACGAGTTTCATTCATAGACACGTTCAACTAGCCTTGCATAATTTTGTCAAACTTTCAGCCTCATTTCATTACCTTAGTGGTTCGGAGCCCTACAGAGGTTTCAGGAACATGCAGAGTTTGCTAGAGCAAACAGTTTGCTACAGATAAAAGTTTTTCCTTTCACTGATTAAAGACCTTCTTATAGGGCCACATTTTCATAGAGTAGCTAGACACTTATGATTACATGTTCATTTTACTAGTTACTTCTTCTATATTTGACAGATTATGAGCCTGAATGTGTATTGATATTCATTTATTCATTAAGACATTTGTTTCTATTTGAAACAGTGAAAGAAAAACACCTCATTGTCACTGTTATTTCATGAATGCTAGAAAGAGCCTTAAGAAGTAAAGTGAATTCAATGTATAATGAGAAGTTATTCACATCAAACTGTTATAAATTCACAAATAAAACAGTCAAAAACAACTTTCATAATCATTTTAAAGTTAAATCTTTACATTGAAAATAACTTTATCATTAATTTAGATGTTCTCATCATACAAAATGACTACAATGTCATATAATCTCACATTTTTAAAAGTTATGAAACTCAAGAAGTTGATAAACTATTCATTATAAAGAATGTTGATCAAATACAGTCTGATGAGTGCTGAATTATGAGATTTAATAGTAAAGAGTGATGTTGAAACCTCATCAAAGCTAGATGTTTTGAGTTAGTCAGTAATGATTGAAGAATTCATATCTGAAACAATAACAATTACATTGATGATCTTAATCAATGTCACTTAAGCTGACTAAATTACACAAAACAACAAAATTACAGTTATCATTGTTCTTATTGTTAACTTAAAGATCACTGTCATTATAGATGACATAAAAACAGCAAAAGAGATGTAAAATTATCTTATATATCTCTATTTATTTTATGAATTTAATTTTAAATATATTCTATTCAACAATCTATATGTCTATCAACTCAATCAATACTTCTCTGTTGATGCTTATGCTCTGAAGTATAAGACACTCTTAAGAGAAATTGTAATCTTTAATTTCATTATTAATGAAATTCTGAAGATCATTACTTTTCTATTGAATCTAGAATTCTTCTATTCTCAATAAGTAGAGTGGCCATCAGGTCAGGTTGAGCTCAGATTTTAGAACTCAATCTGACTCACTGAGCTCTACTTTGCAACCTGACTCAATTCTGTATAGAATCAAGTTTCAGACAGAGTTGAGTCAAGCTATTCTTGACAGTTCAGACTAAATTAAAATTAGTTAACTTCTGTTATTAAGCAACTTTATATTGACAGCAGCTACTATTGCAACATTTTCAATTAGCATTGCACACAATTCTTCTTGTTTAACTACATGTCTGCTTTATAAGCATTATATGTGAGCATTATTAACTTAATTATCAGATCACTCATTCTCTACAGAGCAAAAATACATTAATTAGTACACTTTATCTTCTTAGTAAGTCTGCAACATATAAAAGATTGCTTTCATCTTTTACAATTTTCCTGATATCATCAGATTCTCTTTTTTATGTAGCTCAGCAACTATATCATAAATAAGTCATGAAAGAGACTCTTAATATGCAAGAGTTTATACTTTCAAAAAATGTATGAAGATATGTCTCACTTGTCTTCTGCAAATCTGTAATGACTAACTGATTTCACTTTAAGCTGTCATTATACTGATCAGAAATCTCTTTAATCAGTAGTGAGAAGAATTCTAAATTTAAAGTGAAAGAATGCAGCTTCTGTCAATACTGTTAC
>JAABUU010004588.1_pt1 | contig 16139 bp, 11 predicted proteins | sample 5559301 | NCBI WGS metagenome assembly JAABUU01 (sample SAMN10711884, study PRJNA513360) | rock metagenome | isolation source: Antarctica rocks | place: Antarctica: Victoria Land, Richard Nunatak white | reverse complement strand
ACTCCCGGTCGGGAAGAAGGTCGATGACCTTGCCCGCTTCGAGATCGCAAAGGATGGTTCCATAGCGATGACGTTTCTTCCACGCCCAATCGTCGATGCCGAGAACGCGTGGAGCCGACACTGTGCAGGGCTGAATGCGGCACCGCACCTGTCGAAGCAATGTTGATCCACTCGCCAGTAAGCCCAGGCGACCCGCGAGACGAGCACCTGCCTGCCCACCGAGAGCTAACGTGATCCAGTTTAGAGCCTCAGTTGCCCGAAGAGTCCGCCGGGCATATCGTGATGCGACGCCTGGAAGCGGCTCCGTGAAGATGCGTCGCCGGCATCCATCGCCCGTGCAGAAGAATTTCCGGGTTGACAGCAGAATGCGAACCGGGAGCCGCTCCCAGGGCAAATCACCCAGACGACGCGTGTAGCGGCTATGAACTCGACCTGATGGAGTTCCACACAGCGGACATGCGGAGAACGTACGGCAGGCTTGTAATTCCATCTGGATCGACCCATCCTTGGGACGAAGACAGATCAGCTCTACTTCAGAAAGGTTCGGTAGCAGCGTCCCTTGGGTCATCAAGAGCCTCCACAGCTACCTCCTTCTTACCCTTACCCAGACGCGCTGGAAAGAATCACCAAATGTACGGATGAACCCAAATAATTCCACAAACCGGCCCTCACTTCCGTTCTGATCTTGGCCCGAATTTCAACATGGAACAGATCAAGTTCCTTCTGGGACATTCTTCTATCCAGACCACGGAACGTTATCTTGGCTCAGAGCAGGAGATAGCCGTCGCCGTGAACGATAACCTCCGGGGCTCTGAGGCTACGCTTGCCCCATCACCAGGCTTTTTTGTGCCGCTTCGAGGATGGCGACAGAAATCCTGCCGGTGTCATTCACATCGAGCACACGTTTCAGTTGTGTTGAGCAGGCGATTCAACAGCCGAAAGTTCCCTTGGGTCATAGGCTTCGTTCACGAGTATCGGCCGCTGGGTACACCAGAGATCGAAGCACTGCTCGCGGCTCGCTGGGCACCGCCGGGTGTGTCCCTACCACCGGAAGCTCAGCGGTCGTCAATGGAAGCTTGCTGGCCCGAAAAGGCGGTAACATACGAAATTGTTAGATGTAGGACGGCTGCAAAGCCGTCCCACATTTCGGTTGAGCTTATTCAACTGCTGTAATCGCCGTGACATTCATGTCGATGCCGTCACCTCGCCTCGCAATCTCCGGCAAGGTCACCGGCAATTTGCCATGAATCCCGATCTCACCGAATAGAGCTCTTACTGCCGCCCTCTCGGAAGTCGCCACTGGGCTGAACGTACATAGATAGCTGTGTATGCCGGGGAAATTGAGAATCGGGTATGGACTACCCATCGCCAGCACTATCGTTTTTTCTCCCGCCGTATCCAAAATGTTTTGCAAAATCGCTCCCGAAGTCGCCTTCATCGCTGTAGTGTCTACGCTCGTTTGCGCCACTCCCGCCTGTCCTGGTTCCGGTACGCTGTAAATCGCCGCAATCACTCGTTCAGCTTTCGGAAGCAACGATGCGATTCCGTCCGCTTCAATGGAGGCAGTGCGGCGATCTACATAGATCACCCTTGCATCCGGCATTCGCGATCGAATCTCCCGCTCCAACACGCGCCCGTCATCGCCATGGGCATCGCTCACGAACAAAACCACCAACACTGGTCCCGTTCCGTCACGGTGGAGGGGGAGCATGTGATTATCATCGCGAACAAGTGTTACCGCATGATCCGCCACCTCCTGGGCCAGGGCATAGCTGGACGGTTTGCCAACGCTATACTGCACTTGATTCATATCGATTGAGTAGTGCTTGCGATCGCTCAGTCCAACTTTTGCTTTCGCCAGTAGCAGACGCCTCACGCTTGCATTCAGTTGGCTCAGCGGAATCTCTCCCGACCTAACTGCCTGCAGCAACCCGTTGTATGTTCCGTCCAGATCCGACGGCAACTCCAGCAAATCCTGCCCAGCCTCCACAGCATCCACCGCCGCGCGCCCGGCAGGATTCGGGGTTCCCGGCGGGTAGAGTTTAGTGAGTCCCTTCATCTCCATGGCGTCTGAAACGATTACTCCCTTGAATCCAAGCTGTTCCCTGAGAAGCCCAGTCACCACCTTTTTTGAGGTGGTCGCGATCTTGTTCGGATCAGGCTCTAGCGCCGGAAACGCCACATGGGCAATCATCACTGCGTCCGATCCTGCCTCGATGCCTGCCTCGAAGGGAGGCAGTTCTACTGCATTCAGTTGCGCCATCGAGGCGTTCACCCGTGACAACTGTAGATGCGAGTCTGTATCCGTATCGCCATGCCCCGGGAAATGCTTAAGGGTCGTCAGCATGCCCCCCGCATGCGATCCACGGATGTACGCTGTCACCATCGCTGAAACCTCGGCTGGGTCCTCACCAAAAGAGCGGATATTGATAACCGGGTTCTTCGGATTGGTCTGCACGTCGGCAATCGGGAAAAAATTCCAGTCGATCCCGAGCGCTCGCGATTCCTCCGCGACAATCCTTCCCCACTGCTCCACGTAGGCGGGATTGTGCGTCGCACCAAAGGCCATCGGGTGCGGAAAGTACTCGACCGCGCTCAACCGCATAGAAGTCCCGCGTTCGAAGTCAACGGAGAAGATCAAGGGCACCTTCTCATGCGTTTCGCGCTTGAGGAGGTTCGTTGTCATCGCTGCTTCATACGGCTCCGTCCGCAAAAGCAGCGGTCCGTCCGTCTTCACCGAAAGATGCACAGCGCCCAGGTGATATTTATCAATGTCTGCGATTAACTGGTTGAACTCGGGATCAGCGGCGTTGTAGTAACCCATGATCCCGCGTACCTCAATGATCTGTCCTACCTTCTCCTCCAGCGTAAGTTTCTTGAGTGTTTTGTCGGCCCAGCGCTTCTGCGCTTTCGTTGTCGCTGTGATCGGTGTCACCCTCAAAGTGTTTTCGGTCTTACCTTGAGCCACGGAAGCAATACCCAAACAGGCCACAATGACCGTCAACGCAAAACCAGCGAATTTTGAATGAAACATGCAGATGACTGTAGCGCAGGGCACGTAACGATGTACAGGTCGTGCATCAAAGAAACCCGCGGATTGGAAGGGAACGCAATGAGATCGCAAAGACTCAGGGGAAGCTCCCTGAAGGAGCTTCCCCTGAGTTGAGTTATTGGAGATTGGCGGTGGAAATTGCGCTCAGAACGTAAGCTTGCCGTCTGCCTGGAGAATGCATTCTTTTCTTGCGCTGACGATGGAAGCAGGTTCTAAAAATTGAACTTCAGGCCTACCTGCAGAATACGTGGATCGCGAGTTGAGAGGACCTGGCCGAAGAGGCTTGAGGTCGTTGAGGTGCTGATCGAATCAAAGTTGGTGTGGTTGAAGGTGTTGAAAGACTCCGCGCGGAACTGGAATGCGGATCCTTCCGTCACCTTGATGTTCTTGTAGAAGGAGAGGTCCCAGCGCTGGAATCCGGGTCCGGTAATGGTGCCGCGATGCGCATCGCCCGGGCGAACCTGGCCGGCTGGAACCGGAGCAAAGGCCGCGGTGTTGAACCAGTGCAGGAATTGGTGCCGGTTAGGCCCCGAATTGGGGTCGCCGACCTGATCGGGGCGGGTGCTGGCAGCACTGGCGCCCAGAATGCCCAGTCCGCCGGGATCCTGGCCGTTGAAGATAAACGCCGTATTGGGAAGGCCGGAGTTCGCGGAGACGATGCCGGCGAGCTCCCATCCGCCCGCAACCCGGCCGACAAGCCCCGGCTGCTCACGGAAGAAGGGCAGCTCGTAGACGAAGTCAGCAGTCAGGATGTTCCTGCGGTCGAGCGAACTGTTTCCATACTCCTGATGGATGTTGTAGGTGTTCTGGGGCGCGCTGCTGCGATCCGATTGAGCATCGGTCAGCGCGTGCGACCAGGTGTAGTTAACGTCCACCAGCGAGCTACCCTTGAACCGCTTCTGGAGCGACACCTGGAGCGAGTGGTAGTTCGAGTTGAACCACGGTTCGATGACGTTGAGGGCGTTGTATCCCTTGTAGGGTCTGATCTCGTTCAGGAGTGGAGTGGTGCTGTTGTTGATCTGGGTAACGAGATTGCCCTTGGCATCGCGCAGCCCCGCCGTCACATACTCGCCCGGCGGCACCTCGTTGAGGTCCACGATGCCGATCAGGTGCTTGCCAATATCCCCGAAGTAGCCGATATCAAGAATCAGGCTGGAGGTCAGTTGGTTCTGCAGGTCCAGGCTGAACTGCTCGGTATAGGGCGTCTTGAATCGAGTGCCTGTGCCGTGCAGCACGATGGGACTGATGTTGAGCCGAGCGGTGCCTGCGGACGGGTTATCGAAGCTGGTGAGGGGAATGTTCGGGGATTGCACGAAGGGCGGATTGGCGAAGATATTCTGCTCGTAGATGCCGTACAGCGCGGTGTCGTACGCGATGCCATAGCCGCCGCGCAGGGACGCCGTGCCATTGCCGAACAGGTCGTAAGCGAAACCGACACGAGGCCCGAAGTTATATTTGTCCGCCTGCGCTACCTTGTCGCCGTAGGGCGAGGTCTTTCCGTTGACGCTGATGCCGTTGAGCGGATCGTACGTCGGGTTCGGCACGGTTCCGCCGGTGCAGGGGGCACCGGGAATACACAGGTTGCCGCTCGTATCGATGGTCGGCGCGTTGGCCGGCTTGAACAGGGTCGGGTCAAAGGTGGTCAACTGGTGGTTATTGTCCACCGGCTGGTGGAAGTAGGAGTAGCGCACACCGATGTCCAACGTGAGTCGACGGGTGGCCTTCCAGTCGTCCTGGACATAGGCCTCGATGGAATTGTTCTGCACACTCGGCGTCAGGTCCAGCGAGGTCTGGTTGAAGTTGTTGACAAACCCGGTAAGGAAGTTGGCAAAGGATTGCTGGTAGTTTTGGGCAACCTGAGTCTTGTTCGTGGTGCATGGCTGGTTCTTCATACCGGCGTTGCAGAGCGGGATTGCTCCGTTGTTGGAGAAGGCGAAGGTGCCCTGGTTGCCGCCGCCCGCGTTTTCGGTCTTCTGGTAGTGGTTGTAGGTCGCGCCAATCCGGAGGGAATGCTGGCCCAGGGTCTTCGAGATATTGCCGAAGACGTTGTGATTGCGGTCGAAGTCGCGATAGGGTCCGAAGCCGCCGATTCCCTGCGCTCCGTTGAAAGTCAACGACGGGATGCGGGCCAGGGCAACGGGGAAGGGAAGGTCGGCCTTGATGTCGGGAGAGTTTGTCGACAGGATGCTGCCGATCGGGTTGCTGATGATCGCGCCGGAGGAGAAGGCGTAACCGCCATCGATCAGCAGCGTGGGGTTGATGACGTAGGTGACGTGGCCGAGATAGGTTCGGCCCGGCGAGTTGGTGGAGGTGGTCTGCAGGCCAGGGTAGCCGACGCCGCTGAACAGGCCGCCCGGCTCGATGGTTGGCAATTGATCGTTGATGAAGCGGAAGAAGGCAGTCACCTTTTTGCCGAAGGCTTGGTCGATGCGAGCGATTTGCTGGTTCTGGTTGTAGACATTGCGTTGGTTGGTGAGGAGCGTATGGCCGTCTGCACCGCCCGGTTCCGGCACATTGGCATATACGTCTTTTAGATACTCCTGCGCGAGGGGGGAGAAGGCGGCGGGATTGATCTGGTTGGTTCCACCGTTGGCACAGGTGCCGTTGGCGGAAACGGAGGCGCAGACCAGTGTGGTGCCGAAGTCGCCCTTGCGCTCGGCCAGGGTAGGAACACCGAAGTTTTGCAGCGGCGAATACGTGATGACGCGACGCAGCTCCTGTGAAAAGAAGAAGAATGTCTTGTCGCGGCCGTCGTACAGCCTGGGAATCCAGACCGGACCGCCGATGGTGTATCCAAAGTCGTTGTAGCGCAACTGCGGCCGCTTCTGCCCTCTGAGTTTGTTGAAGTAGCTATTCGCATTGAAGAGGTCGTTGCGGAAGAACTCGTACGCAGTGCCGTGGAATGCGTTGGTACCGGAACGGGTAATGACGTCGATCTGGCCGCTGGCGCTGCGGCCGTACTCCGCCGAATAGGTGCCGCGCTGGGTCTTGAACTCCGCGATGGCGTCCACGCTGGGGTAGGCCAGAAGCGTCAGGTTGGAGCCGCGGTCTACGTTGTCCGCGCCGTCCAGCGTCCAGTTGTTGGCGCTGTTGCGGTTGCCGTTGATCGAGAAGCTGACGGCATTGGTCTCGCCTGCGGGGTTGGAGAGACCGATGTAGAGCTGGTCGCCGCCGCCATAGGAAACTCCCGGCTGTAGCGAGACCAGTTGCTCGTAGTTGCGGTTGTTGAGCGGAAGCTCACGTACCTGGGTGCCGCTTATCAAGGTTGACGAGGTGGCATCCTCAAGATTCACTTGCACGGCGTCGGCCCGAACGCTGACCTCCTGAGAGGCGCTTCCAACGGCGAGCTGCTTGTTCACCGTTAACTTGTCGTCGACGTGCAGAACCAGCTGGGTGACCGCCGCAGTCTGGAAGCCGGGGGCCTCAATCTTAACCGTGTAGGTCCCGAGAGGGAGCGACGTGGCGGTGTAGAATCCGGCCCCGCTGGTGGTGAGAGTGCGTAGATCCTGGCCGCGGTCGGTGTTGGTGATCGTGACCCGGGCGCCACTGACGCTGGCCCCGCTGGGATCAATGACCGTGCCGCTGATGCTTCCGGTGACCTCCTGGGCATACGCAGTGAAGAAGGGGCCGCAGAGGAGCAGAAGCGAAATTGCAATGTGAGCGACGTGTTTTAGCTTGAACAACAGTGGCCTCCTTGAAGTGCAACGGTAAGCAAACGGAAGGGCTACTAAGAGGACGGACGGACATGGCGCGTATGGCGTTTTGGTAAAGGAATATCGCCTCGCGGCACATTTGAGCCGAATATCTGCAACGATTTTGGGTTGGAGACAGTAAAGAATGAGCACCGCCCAATGTCAATGCCAAACCGCGTGGCAGACATTGGTGTTGGTCAATGGTCGCCGCTGTCCGTTCGCGACGCCGGCCAAGGTGCAAGGCCGGCAGGCGACCAGGCCGCTAGGACTGCGCGGGCCAGCTTCGCAATAGTTAGTTCGTCTTCCTGGTCGGCTCCCCACGAATGGTCCGTGTTGTCGAAGGTGAACACCGCCAGAATGACCATCCCGTTCCTGGTGGAGATGGCGGCTACATCGTTCCGCACGGCGTTGAGCGATCCGGTCTTGCTGGCGATGGAATCGCCGGTCGCGCCCGGCAAGCCGTCCAAGTACCGAGGGATCGTGCTCCGATAGAACTGCAGGTGCAGCATCTTTAACGCAACGGCGCACAAAGCGGCGTCACCCGTCTGCGCTGGACTACCCGGCCCGGCCAGTTGGCAATCGACGAACCTGGTCATCAACGTCGCCATCTCGTGCGCGGTGGTCTTGCCCAGCCCGAACCGCTTCTGGTCGTCCGGCATCACGGCCCCCGGCGGGTTCGGCATGAAAACTTTCTTATATAGATAAGTGTTTTTGAATCCCAGCACCGCCATGCGCTGGTTGACGTTTGCGATCCCCAAGTGATCCATCGCGAGATTGGCGCATGTGTTGTCGCTCATCATGATCATCAGGGTAAGCACGTCCTTGAACGTGACGGTCAGAGGAGCGTCCATGAGAGTCAGGATGCCCGATCCCGGAACCTGATCGGCTTTGGTCAGCGTAATCTTGTCGTCGAAATGGAGCTTGCCGGCGCGGATCTGCTCCAGCGCCTCGTAAAGAATCGCCAGTTTGATAACGGAGGCAGTCTGCACAGGCTCGTCCGGCATCAGCGCAACCGTCTCGTGGGTCCTCAGGTTTTCACCAAATAGCGCGACTTTGCCGTGATGAGCCGCGGCAATGCGCTCAACTTCCGTCTGAAGGCCAGTCTGCGCGGGTGCGACCACTTGCGCCTGGATATTTGCCACACCGACCAGCCCGGCCAACAAAGAGAGGTTCCGGAGAATTCGCATGGCGCCATCCTACCTCACCGTGGTGCGCATATCTCCGGACATTTTGCCGCCGTTGACAGCGCAACGGCCCAACCTGAACATGCTTGCGGCTCCCTTCACCCCGTCGCCGCATGGCGAAGGCCAAGCCCCGGCCCATCCGGCAACACGAGCCTCCCTTCGCGCACCACAACTCCAGCAAACGGATCGTTCGCGATCAACAGACTGCCGTCCAGGTCGCAGAAATCCGCAAGCGAGGCCAGGTGCGCGGCCGCCGTACAGGAGCAGGAGCTGGAGATCATGCAGCCTAGCATTACCTTCAAATCGAGCGCACGCGCCATCACGATCCAGCGATATGCTTCCATGATGCCGCCCGTCTTATCGAGCTTCACGTTGATTCCGTCATAGGCTTCGCGGAGCCGCGGAATCGATGCCGTGTTGGTGCAGGCCTCGTCCGCGATGATCGGAAGATGAACTTTGCTGCGGACGTAGCGTGTTTCATCCAGCATGTGAGCGGGCATCGGTTGCTCGATTAACTCGACGCCCTGCCCCTCCAGCCAGTTGATCTTACGGATGGCTTCCTCGGGGTCGATCCAGCCCTCGTTGACATCGACGCGGATGGGCTTGGATGTCACGTTGCGGACGGCCGCAATCGTCTCTTCATCGCTGTCGAGCCCCACTTTTACCTTCAAAATCGGGTACGCGTCGGCCTCGCTCGTCTTCCGCCGCGTCACCTCCGGCGTAGCGATCCCGACCGAAAAGCTGGTCAGTGGAGCAGCGGCGGGATCGAGACCGAAGTAGCGAAACAGTGGGACGTCGAGCTTCTTTCCTATCCAATCGCAAAGCGCCAGATCGACTGCGGCCAACGCTGCCTGTTGCCCCGGACCAAGCTTTCTTCGAACTTCCGCCAGCAGCACGCTAAATCTCCAGGGATCGGTCGCCGTAAGCAGCGGAAGCACCCCACTGAGAGCCTGCATCGCGCTCTCGGGCGACTCCTGGTAGCGCACAATCGGCGCGCCTTCGCCATGCCCGGTAACGCCGTCGCGCGTATAGCTGAGATGCACCGTGTCGCGGTACTCGCTGGAGGACATGGTCGTCGTCCAGGTGTGGCGCAACCGCAAATGCTGCAGTTCTATCTCCACCTGGGCGCATGAGGAATCCGTCATGGTTTCAGTCTCCGTTGCGCGCACAGCAGTCTGCTCCAGTGGACGTCCTCCATGCGGCTCACCTGCACTCCCGGCGTACCGTGCGTGGTGTCATGAATAAAGCTGCCCTCGCCAAGGTAGAGCCCCACGTGCGTAATCTTCCCGGCCGTCTCTCCGAAGAAAAGCACGTCACCGGCCATCAACCTCGCGGCGCTCACCGCAAAAAATCCGCTCCAATCCGCCTGCTCCTGCGCATCGCGCGGAATGACAATGCCACGCTGCCGATGGAGCATCTGCACGAAGCCCGAGCAATCGAACCCACGCGTCGAAATGCCGCCCCAGGTGTACGTGATGCCGATAAACCGGTGCGCCAGAGCAAGGGTTTCGCCCAAGGTGAGAGATGGCGGATTGAACGCAACGTCACCGCGCTGGATGTAGGCGCCCTGGCCGTCGAGCAGCCGCACCCGCAACCATCGGTCGCCTGCATGGCCGTCGTCGCGTACGCACTGGAGCCGAGCCTCCCACGGCAGATTCAGCAGGGGCGCACGAACCCTTACGTCAGGTTCGAGGTAAACATTTGCCGAGATCTGAATGACTCGCAACGCATCGTTGGGATCGAGCTCGTTCGTTTGCGGTAAGAAGTCGCAACGGAGAGCCCAACCGGAATAGTCGTCTGCGGTCCGAACTCGCGCCCACGTGCCTTCCTGCTCCAGCATCTCTACGACGGAACCGTAGATCGCCTGCGAAGTCACCTCCGCCTCGCGCGAGGGCTCAGCGAAGATGTTCAGAATCGGTTTGGCTGCGGCGAGTAGGACATTCATGCTCTGATGACCGGGGCAGGATCTACAAACTTAGGTGGTCGGCGATCGTGCTCTGCTCGCACAACCAGGGCGTCAGTGTCCTATCTATCCGTGTTTACCTGGAGATGGAAATTTCTGAAGTCCCAAGCACACCAAACGTGGAGCAAAAAACATTAGGACTTTATAGCACATTGAGCTTGGCGATAAGAGTTTACAGGGAAGTAGGCCGTTCCGATCAAGCTGATTTACATGGAAAGATCGTATGTCCGCCCCGCAGCCTCTCTTCCAATTTGCGAAATGAAAGTTTATCAAGGGCGACAGCGCCATTAGCTCGAAGAACATCAAATTGATGATCACGTTGTGATCCATGCCAGCAAGAAAGAAGGCAAGCTTGTTGCGCGGAGGTGAAGTTCGAGCCATTGAAGGGTTCCGCGCTTGTGCACTTTAAACCCTGTCGGGTGCGGTAATCTGAAAGCTGTGGCAGAGATGGTTACGACTCGGGAAAATGAGGCTCTTAATGATCACATCCAACCGCAGGCTCTTTAGCAAGCCCCTCAGAACAACATTGTTGTCGCTGATGCTGGTCTTCTGCGCCGTGTACACGTTCCCGATGTCGGCGCGTGCGGCGACACCGGGCATAGGCGACAAAGCCCCGGACTTCACGCTTTCTACTCCTTCCGGATCACCACTCCACTTCAGGGGCATATTCGCGAACGGAGAGGTTGTGCTGGTCATCCTGCGAGGTTATCCGGGCTATCAGTGCCCCTACTGCCAACGCCAGTTTCACGATTTCATGCAGAATGCGAGCAAGTTTGCTGATGCAAACGCTCAGGTCGTGCTGGTGTATCCGGGCCCTCCGGCGGATCTGGCACAGAAAGCAAAAGAGTTTACGGCTGACCAGCACCTTCCTTCCAACATTCATCTCGTGATCGATCCAGATTATAAGGTGACAAACCTTTACGGACTTCGATGGGACGCACCCAAGGAGACCGCATATCCGTCCACATTCCTCGTGAATTCCAAAGACGTAATTGTCTTTCGAAAGATCAGTCGATCACATGGGGATCGCACGACGGCAGCAGAAATCCTGAGCGAAATCGCTAAAACGAAAAAGGGTGTGTCTTCAACATCGACCACCGTAAGCTCCCGGTTGAGCTAACAGCCGGATTGTCACATCCTTCGGGCCGTTTGGCAGGGCTTCTTTTGCCCCGCTCGATCATCTAACAAAGGCGAACTTGCTGCGAAGGGCAGAGCCTCGCAGCCGTTTAGTGGCTGTTCGATCGAGCCGTTTTTGATTCCAAGTCCAGAGGACCCACCTAAAGATGCACCAGCCATTACCAATTGCTATTTACTATGAGCAGCCGAACTGGTTCAAGCCACTGTTTGCGGAACTTGATCTGCGTGGAATCAGCTATGTGAAGCTGTTCGCGCCCGACCATACCTGGTCGCCGGCTGAGCACCCGGAGCAGCAGTATTCCCTTGTCTTCAACCGGATGAGCCCGTCGGCGTGGAATCGAGGGCATGGCGATCAGATTTTCTATACGACAGGCTTCCTTGAACATCTGGAGAGTCGCGGTGTGCGAGTGATCAATGGCCTTGCTGCGTTCCGTTCTGAGCTGTCGAAGGCTGGGCAACTTGCTCTGCTCGAACAGCTTGGGCTGCCGTATCCCAGGGCTCGGGTGATCCATCGGCCCGAGCAGGCGCCCGCAGCCACTGAAGCCCTCCGTTTTCCGATCGTCGTCAAGCCAAACATTGGCGGCTCCGGTGCAGGGGTCAAACGTTTCGACCACATCTCGCAGCTTCAGGCTGCGGCGAAGCTGCCGGTAGACGATCCCGATGCGCTGGCGTTCGGGCTGGATTCGACTGCCCTGGTGCAAGAGTTCATCCCAGCCCGGGATGCTCATATCGTGCGCGTCGAAGTACTGAACGGGAAGTACCTTTACGCAATTAAAGTGCATATCACGGGCGAGACGTTTGACCTGTGCCCGGCTGACATCTGCCGCACCTCTTCAGGCGTCGATCTGAACCGTGCCGCGTGTGCCATCGACGCGCCCAAATCCGGCATTACGGTGGAGGCATTCACGCCCCCTACGGAGGTGATTGCGGACGTGGAGCGCATCATGGCAGCGTCGAAGATTGACATTGGCGGAGTCGAGTACATCACCGATGACCGCGATAGCCAGCGCTACTACTACGATACGAACGCGCTCTCTAACTTTGTGGCGGACGGAAAAAATGTGATTGGCTTCGACCCGTTCGCAAAGCTGGTGGACTGGCTCGAGCAGGAAGCGGCTGCTGCGACTGCAAACCATCCAACCCTTGTAGGGGCACGCTGATGCGCTACGGGTTCTGGATGCCGGTCTTCGGCGGGTGGCTGCGCAATGTAGAGGACGAGCAGATGGAGACGAGCTGGGAGTACACCAGCCGGCTCGCTCGTCGCGCCGAGCAGATCGGCTACGACGTGACGCTGATCGCCGAACTGAACATGAACGACATCAAGGGCGTGCAGGCGCCGTCGCTCGATGCGTGGTCAACCGCAGCTGCACTCGCCGCCGTCACTGAGCGTCTGGAACTAATGGTGGCCGTGCGGCCGACGTTCCACAACCCTGCACTGTTAGCCAAGCAGGCCGCGAACATCGACCACATTGCGAAGGGCCGCCTGGCACTGAACGTAGTTTCGAGCTGGTGGCGCGATGAAGCCACCAAGTACGGCATTCCGTTTGACGAACACGACCAGCGCTATGCCCGCACCTCCGAGTGGCTGGATGCGGTCGAGGGTTGCTGGCGCTCGGACGGTTTCACCCACGAGGGGAGCTTCTACGAGATTCGGAACAATACCCTTTTTCCCAAGCCGATGGCTGGCAGGCACCTGACTGGATCACCCGCACCTTCGGCAACGCCCGGAGGTCGACCGACGTTCTATGCCGGAGGTGAGTCGGAGACGGCTAAGAACCTCATTGCTGCCAAGTGTGACGCTTACTTGATGCATGGCGACCCGCCGGAGGTCGTGGGCAGGAAGATCGCAGACATGCGCGAGCGTCGTGAAAAGCTTGGCCTCGGACCAATGACGTTCGGGGTGGCGGCTTTCGCAGTGGTGCGCGACTCGGACGCCGCAGCGAAGGCTGAGGTATCTCGCATCACCGACGTTAATCAAAGCGCGCGCGGGTATGCGAACTACCAGCAGTGGATCACCGGGTCCAAACTCGAACAGAACGTTTCGCTTGAGGACTACTCCGTTTCGAACCGTGGGCTGCGCGCAGGTTTGGTGGGCACTCCGGAGGGTGTTCGCGAACGTCTTGAGGAGTTTGCGGCAGTTGGGATTGATCTAGTGCTGCTGCAATGCAGCCCACAGGCCGAGGAGATGGAACGGTTCTCAGCCCAGGTGATTCGGCCCGATTTGGCGAGAGCACCCGAAGAGGTGTGAACAAAAGAGCACGAGCTTGCGTAGCTACCCTTTTTTCCAGCGCCCTGCGGCTGCACGCTTAGAATGTGATCCGACCACCGATCTGGACCTGCCGCGAGGTATTGGCCTGTTTTGTGATGTAGCCGAAACTCGAGCTGGTTGGACTGGAAATATTCGGTGCATCGAATGTTGGGTGATTCAGGGTGTTGAAGGTTTCAAAACGCAGCTGGAATTTTGCTGTTTCGGTAATACTGAAGTCCTTCACGATTGAGGAATCGAGATTGTTGATGCCGTCTGCGCGTATGTTTGAGAAGCTCTGCGGCAGCGTACGGATGTGGTACTGAAGCTGCTGAGGTTGAAGGCCGCGCGGTTCAGTCCGGCATTGTCTTTGGCTTTGTCGGCTGGTGCAGTCTGGCGGTTGTTGATCTTGATGTCGCTGAGGGTCGCACCGGCGGCCAGCGGAATGTCCGAAGTGAAAAGAACTGGCGCGCCGGTCTGGTAGGTGTAGATGCCGTTGATACGGAAGCCGCCCAACAGGGCATCCACAAAGCGGTTGTCGATGTTGTATGCGCGCCCCCGGCCGAAAGGCAGGTCATAGACCGCAGCCACTACGAAGTGATGGGTGTGGTCGTACGGAGAGATGCGACGATCCACATACTGAGCGGTGTCGTTCAAGTAAGTCGTCGCGTCTATGTTTTTTGAGAAGCCGTACGTTGCGATCAGTGTCAATCCATGCGAGAAGCGATTCTCGACGCGTGCATTGATGCTTTCAAAATAAGACTGTCCGTTGGTTGCATTCTGCTCGATGATGCCTTGAGAGAAGGTCTGGTTGCTGGTTGGGAACTGCGGATGCGCGGTGAGCAACTGCGCGACCGGGATGGTCTTGCCGTTCAGGCTGGTACCCGGAAGAAGACCGACGAACGGGTTGGCGGTCGAAGCGTTCAGTGCATCGATCAGAGGCTGGTCACGCGTGGGGAGGGTGGAGAGATACTGCGCGGGAAGCGGGTTCAATTGTGTGTCGCCTACCGGCAGGTGAACGGCATGATTGCCAATGTATGCGACCTCGGTAACGAATTTGCTCCCAAAGGCATGCTGCACGCCAAGGCTCCAGCGCAGCGAATAAGGATCGTGCTGAACCGGCGCGAGAATGCTGATGCTCTGTCCGAGATTGGTGGCCGCGCCCAGTGACGAACCGTTGATGGCAGTGAAGCCCGTCGGGAACGGATTGTCGAGCGGCACGGGATGTGGGCGCGAAACCCTCCACCTTGTAGCCTTCGGCGTGCGCTCCTTCGCGGATGACGGCCAGGGTCGTCGTCTTTCCGGCTCCGGCTACGCCGTCCATTCCAACGATCTTCTCGCGTGAAGCGAAGACCTCCCCGACAGCTTCCTGCTGCGAGCGATTCAGCTCCGGGTGCCGGTCTAAGGTGTCGAAGCGCTCCCGGCCTTGCAAGAGCATTGGGTCGCCATAGCCACGATGATTGCCCTGCTGCATCTGGGCAACGATCTCCCGCTCCATCCGCACCATTTCAGCGGTCGTGATCTGCGGTCCACGTACAGATGCCTGCGCCTCGCGAAACTCGCCTGCCCGCATCCGGTGCTCAAACTCCTGCCGAACGTGCGAGTGGGTAATCTCGCCCATGCCGCGATTGAGCGCCGTTTCGTAAAGCGCTCTCCGGTCCTGCACGGCATCCTTCTCGAACAGATGGTCGCGGGCATAGGTGACGGCCTGCCGTGCCATCTGCTCCGGTGTCCGGGTCTGGTCGGGAGATTGGGCTGGATACTTTTCCTGGGCGAGCCGCTGCGTGTGCTCGCGCATCTCGGCTACAACCCGGTCGGCCTGATGGCCGTACTGCCCCGCCAATTCACGATGCTGCCGCTGCACCTCTGCCGGCGTCTGCAGCTCCTTCTTGTCTCGTGTGCGGTGCGCTGCGATCTGTCCCGCCGCCGCACCGTCGATGCCCTGCTCGCGCTTGTAATCCTGCACCTGCTGCCGGCGGGGACTCGACGCCTCCAAGTACTCCCGCGTGTAGCCTTTGATCTCCGGCTGGCCATCCTTGCCGCGCTCCAACTCGTAACCGAGCTTTTGCAGGCGCGTTGCCAGCTCCGCGCGATAGATCGCCGTGCCGTAGTGCTGCGAAGCATACAGCTCATGCGACTGGATGGAGCGGGTCTGCCCGTTCTCACGCTCGGTGACGTTGAAGATCACGGCATGGGTGTGGAGCTGCGGCGCGGCGTAGCCGTCGACGGGGCGGGCGGTGTCGTGCTCGAAGGTCGCGGCGGCGAACTTGCCAGTCGTCTCCGGCGCATGCACGTTGCCGATCCGCGCCTGGGTGTAATGCTCAATCTCGCCCAAAGCGACACGGACGCTCTCCCGGTGCGCTTCCCGCACCCTCTCATCACCTCCGACAAGCGCGGTCAGCGAGACTGACTTTGGTGCGGAGAATGTGGCATCCCATCCGGCGCGATGCTCAACGCTCGTGACTTCCTTGCCGTTTTTACCGTCGTAGGTCCGGGAAACCTGATGCCGCACAAGCTGCTCTTCGGTGGTCGGGTGCTGGCCTTCGCTCAGCCGGGCGAATTGTTCATTGCCGACTGCGCCGGAGAGTCCCCACTGCTCCGCAAGTCTGCCCTGCCACTCGCTGAAGCCCTGCTGGTCGCGGCTCCAATAGTTCTGCCGCTCCGACGCGAACTCCCGCGCGTGATAGGTTCGCGCCTGGCCTGCCGAAAGCGCTTTGGAGGACATCGTCAGCATGGGGGGGATTCTAGCGCTGCTCACCGCCAGCTTACAACTAGAGCCTGTTAGGAACTTTGTACCTGCCTAGAGTCTTTGCCTGGCTGCGTTCTTTGCCGAGCATGGAGGGATGTCTGACAAGAAGGTTGAGCC
>JAABUU010004585.1_pt1 | contig 16145 bp, 13 predicted proteins | sample 5559301 | NCBI WGS metagenome assembly JAABUU01 (sample SAMN10711884, study PRJNA513360) | rock metagenome | isolation source: Antarctica rocks | place: Antarctica: Victoria Land, Richard Nunatak white | reverse complement strand
ACCTCGCTCGCGAACTACCGTCTGCACAATTAGACGGTCTTGATATCAACCTCGCACAAGCTCCGCCAAAGCAGGGGCTACCAAGGAACGTGAAATTGAGAACCTGGAACGCCTTGGATGACGTCCCCAGTGAACTTGTGGGGCAATACGATCTTGTGCATGTCAGACTACTTGTCCTTGCAGTCGACAATAGCGACCCACGACCGATGCTCCGTAATCTTATCAAAATGCTCAAACCAGGCGGATATCTTCAATTGGATGAGCTGGACTTCCCTGGAACCCACGTTATAACCGTTGACGAATCGCTACAAACTCCAGCATTAGAAGACCTTCGAAGGACCATGTACTCCCAGGGCAGGCAAGATTGGGCGTTTCAGCTTCCTGAGATATCGAGCGTCAAGGGTCTACAGGATGCTAAACTCTATCACTATGGGGACAGGATAGAATTGCTGAGGGCGAATTGCGAGCAGCACTTGCTCGTCATGGACGAGTTCGCGTCAAGATTGGCGAAGATCAACAAGAAAGAGGAAGCTTCGAAGTTGTAAGACGCATACAACGAGACTACGCAAGGAGCTGCGCTGGTCATGCCAAGAATTGTTTGTGTGGCAAAAAAAACCGAGTTGAGCGGTGTTGTGAGCACACGATAAGATCAGTGCGGCCAAGTTAATCTCATACCAGATTTATTGTGCCGCAACAGGCACAAGGAAACTCAGACCTATCAATCAATCTGTATGCAGAGAGACATATTGAAACCGATCCTTCTCCACAACCGTGGGCCCGTCTGGCCGATTACTGGCTTCCCAAAATCTTCTTCCATCATCTACCAAAACCAAAGACATGGGATTTCCTCAGAGCGGAAAGCTACCTGCTCAATCATCCCCTCTAAAGTCCACTCATAGTTAGATCGTGAAATCGAAGAACCCAGAATCCCAAAACCATTATCCAACCCCCTTTCTTCCCTCTAACGTATGTGATGAGCCAGACTCATCCCGCAAAGCAAGAACCGCAAGCCAGGCATACACACACACTCTTTGCTCCAAAACCCAAAAAGAACGACGAGAGAAAAAAGAGAAGAAAAAACTCGCTCTGCTATGTATGTATGAGCAAGGGAAATGTCAGATGCATAGGTTACAGTAGGTACCTGAGAAGCTGTAAGTTGGACCGCTAATCAAACTCCCCCATCTATACCCCCCCTCCTTTTTTTTTTTTTTTTTTTAAATACTTCGACTCTAAAACCTCGACATCCGAACCCCCCTTCCCCCCCCCCCTCACTCCGTTCATCGAGGTCTCTCCACATTGACCAATACCCACCACCGTTCAAAAAAACTATCTCAAGCCTCTCAAGCCCTCCTTCCAAGCCCTCCTCTCACGCCCTCCTCTCACGCACCCACCACCTCCACCAACCACCTCCTCCAGCTCCCCAACCCTCCACCTCCACTAGTCCACCAGCTCCACCACCACCCACCACCTCCTCCACTAACCCTCCACCAACCCACCACCACCACCACCACCACCACCACCACCACTAACCCACCACCTCCACCACCACCTCCACCAACCACCTCCTCCAGCTCCCCAACCCTCCAGCTCCACCAACCCACCACCTCCAGCTCCACCAACCCTCCAACCCACCAACCCACCACCTCCACCAACCACCTCCACTAACCCTCCACCAACCCACCTCCTCCTCCACTAACCCACCACCTCCACCAACCCTCCACTAACCTTCCACCTCCACTAACCACCCACCACCTACCACCATCCACCCACCACCTCCTCCAGCTCCCCAACAACCCACCACCAGCTCCACCAACCCACCTCCTCCACTAACCCTCCACCAACCCACCTCCACAAACCCACCACCCACCGCCCACCACCCAACACACCCAACATCCACCAACCACGACCTCCCCAACCACAACAACAACAACAACAACCACAACCCTTTTCAAACCCCAGAACATTCAGACAAAAAAATTAAAATACATCTGCAGCTTTACGTGGATATTGTGATGCGTCACGGTAGAGGTTGGTTAGGGGGGTTAATGAATTGAGGCGAAGCGAGTTAGGTGGCGGGGGAGGAACGGACGACGGGGGTTTTCTGGTGAAACGACGAGGAAGCGTGTCAGTACGGCGTTCGATTCGTACTGGCGCTGCTTGTGTGGTCCACCAGTCATGATTTGATTCCTGATATGTGGATAGCACGATCGCTCCGCCTTCAAGCTGCTCGAACGACGAGAAACTTTTCAACCATCAGATGTATGATTCCAAGCTTTTGTTGGCTACATTGTGTATTTACATGGGCTATCTACGTTCGCCCCCATCAAACTCTTCTAAAGAGCGTCCAACAGTTTAGACTCCTGACGAGTTCCATCCAGCTGTCCAATTACCAATTAAATCTTGGAGCGTTCGCGTTTCCGAACACCCACTTTTTTCGATTAGAGGTCCGATGGTATTACCCCAGCACTTGACATCATGCACAAGAACCTTACATCAACGATGCGCTTAGTGGGAGCGACCGCGACGAGCTGCCTACATATACCGTCTTTGGGTAGTTGGAAACCACCCAGTTCTGACTTGCAGTATCCCAGTTCGAGATATCACGTCTTAGAATGTCGGCGCGGAATGTCGTAGAGCTGCCCGGTTGAATGGATACACGCTCGAAACCACGCAGGACAACCTTGGGATCGTAGGGGCCACCGAGGGAAATGTACATCTGCGGGACTTCCTCACCGGCAACCTTTCCTGTGTTGGCGACGGTCGCGGTGACTTCGTAAAGGACGTCATAAAGTCCTGCGTTTCCGCCGGGAGCGCCGCCTGCAGGGAGTAAAGGCTGCGGCGAGCCATCCTGGGAGCCGGCAGGAACAAAACCCGGGACTGCGTAGTCGGTTTCGTTGGCTGAGCTCTTGAGATCAGTGAAGTTGAGATATGGGTATATGTATATCGGGACCCGGTTGATGTTATTTGGGAAAAGGTAATCAGCAGTGTTGTTGGAGATGCTGCCGAGCGTTGGTGCTGGTCCGGTCGTGCCAGTCGTTGGTTGGTAGGGACCCGCGGAAGTCTTTTCGACATTCAGATTCGAGTACGAGAAAGTAGTATAGCTCAATCCATAGCCAAACTCGTAAGACGGGGCAATGCCCCTTTCATCGAAACTACGGTAGTCGATAAAGACTCCTTCGCTAAAGTCTTGTTGAGGAGCGTTTGTGCCCGCGTTTGGAGTATAGAGCAAATCGGTGCCAAAATCCTCACGGCGAGCGCCCATGGTGAAAGGAAGCTTCGCACCTGGATTGACGCGTCCGTAGAGAATATCAGCGATAGCGTTACCAGACTGTTCGCCTGGAAGACCAGCCCACAAGATGGCAGTAACATTTGGGTTGTTCTTGTACTCGTCGATGAGGACCGGGCCGATGGTGTGTAAGACAACAATAGTATTATTACACAAAGCAGACACGTTACGAATCAAAGTATCACCACCCTGCCATAGGGTGAGGTTCTTACGGTCGCCCTCATTGCCATCCACGCTAATGTAGCCCTCACCACCATCAGCATTGGCAAAGACAATGGCGACACTAGCTGCGGTGGCAAGTGCCTGAATCTGGGTGCCGGCAAAGTTATTCGTGATTGACTGGAAAGAGCCAAGGTTGCCCACAACGATGTTCTGGATAGCAGTCTCCGGGGTTACAAGGTAGGGGAAGTTTGCGGTTCCACTCCCCCAGCCCATGGCGAGAGTGCCGTTGTCGCATCCACGGTCTGGGCAGCCGTTCGGGCCGTTTGGATTATCCCCTGCATCATTGCCGAAAACTGCCGTGAGCTTTTCCTTCCCAGTCAAGGGCAGGGCGTTGTTGGTATTCTTCAGTAAAACAGTACTTGCGGCCCCGATCTGGCGGATCAGGTGTCCATGGTTGGTGCGGACATCGACATGCTCGTTGATTGTCGTGTAGCCCATTTTGGCAAGGAAGTTCTCGGGACCATATGTTTCTTGAGTCCATGAATCGAAGTTAATGGGGATCTGAGCATGGTCGCGACCAACATAATACCAAGCTGCTATTATACGGGTGGCCATGTCGTCAAGACGCCATTGAGGGATAGTGCCATTGAGGACCGCGACTGTGAGATTTGCACCCCAGTATGAGGTTCCGGAATCGAAGGTGACATCGCCAGGCATGGTCATATCTAGCCCAGCTAGTGCACCGCCAACACCAGAATGTTGCGCAGCCCAATCACTCATAACGAATCCTTGGAAGTCAAGCTCACCCTTCAATACTTTGTTGAGCAACTGGCTGTTCTGGCAACCGTAGCTGTTGTTGACTTGTTGGTAAGAGCACATAATAGCTCCGACACCAGCTCGGACTGCGTCTGCGAATGGCCTGAAATGGGTCAGACAACTCTGAAAATATGCCCGGAATACGCTTCACATACCATAGGTACAGCTCATGCATCGTCGTATCATCGATGTTCGAGCTAAGGCTGTCGGTGATGTTGAAGCCGTAGTTGCTAGACTCGGGAGCCTGACGAAAATGCTCCTGCTCGTTGCCAATGTAGTGCTTGGCGCATGCCATGACGCCCTTGCTCTGGATGCCCTTAATGGTCTGGGCCATCATGATGCCAGTCAACACCGGATCGGGACTGTCATTGCCAGTTAGTGGGTGCGAGACAATGGGCCCAATGTCCTCGACCAAGCTCACCTGAAACCTTCCCAGTTGCGGCCTCCTTCCGGTGCACGGCCAAGAGGACCTGCAACTGGTCCCAGTTGTATGTCCACACCTTTTCCTTGATGCTCTGCGCCCATGGCCTGGCCGCGAGCATATGCGAGACCTTTGTGGAACGTAGCAGCAACGTTGACACCGGCAGGAAAGGCGGAAACGAAGTCGGCTTTTCGATGGTTAGCCATCCAGTGGGCCAAACCGGAAGTCAAAGCAACATACCAAATCTGACACCAAGGGGAGAATCTTGCAAGCACATGCTGCGGAAGCCCAGTCGAGGGATCGCACCATTTTGACCGACACAACGTTCTCCTTCCCAGCTATGGTATCCGTCAATAATCTGCTGGTGTTTCATTCCTTTCAACTGTGTACTTACCCAACACCAGTCGTCAAATTGACCTTCTCGAGTAGGGTCAGCTGCTTGACGAAAGCCCGGGCTTTCTCGTACGCATCTCCCCAGTTTCCTGCTCCGGTTCCCCAGGGTGATGGGTAGAAAGGCTCTGATGTTGGTTGGCCCGGAACTCCATCAGCGGTAGGATCGGGCGAGCTCGCATTAGGGTACGTTGAGTTAGGGAACGAGACAGCAACGGTGAGCTTTGGGTTCCACCAGGTAGATCTGTAGATTGTCGATGAAGAGTGACTTACTGGAGCTGTCAGATTGCCCACTTGTGCCCTGACGAGATTCGACGCCACAAGGCCCAATGGCGCAAGGGCGGTCAGCCACATTGTTGGATTGAACTGCGCTTAGATCCGCTAACTGTTGGTGTTGGTTAAATAATGTGGGGTAGCGAAGGATAACCTGACGATGACGATGACGATGACGATGAACAAGATACAATTGGAGAATAAATAAGCCGTAAACGATAGATTGCTTCTGATCTCATCGGACAACGGCAATGGCAAGCAAGTCAACGGGGTTGGTTGAGGTGGGTAGAGCAGGTTTATGTAGTACGCACGACCCTCGTCAAGTTGCTGCTTCTTTACGTACTACGGTACTAGGCAGGAAGGCACCTTAGGTAGGGACTGGGTAGGTCCTTTTCTTTAGGGAGCTTAGAGAAATGTTTATTATTAAGGAGCAGGTAGGGTGGGTAAAGTAAGGTACCTTAGGTGGGTAAGTCTTCATCGGCGGGGCCTCGGGCAACACCCCGCTATTCGTTCATACTTGGTGTCTTGTCCATGTTTCTGAAAGAGGTCAGGGCAGTGGTAATCGGCAATCTACCTACCAGCCTCTCTCTCTAATCCCTTCCCCAAGGCACCGAGGGATGAGAGGGAACGCACTCCAACCTTTGCGCGACTACTGATTCAGTACTCGAACCAGGGACTGACGGTTTGACGGTGGATCAAACCGACAGCGGACGGCGCTCCGTTAGACCTTGAGACACCTGGCCCGCAACTCCTCTCCCTACCGTTCATCGTAAGCTCAAGCTCAAAACTAATGATAATAATGTCATGTGACGGGGAGAAACGAATATCCAGAATCAGTAAACGAGATCCCGATTCCGCGGTGGCAACACTTTCCTTGAAGCTCTGATTGGTCCTGACACTCTCGTTACGCCTGTCCCGTCTTGGGTACGGAATACGAGTACACAGTAAATGTACCCCGCAGATTCTGGGGTTGAAGCTACAGCCTACAGTACCTTAAAGTACCCGAAATCGGATTCTTTCGAGGCATAGGAAGCGCGCACTCTCGGTACCGTTACGTCTTCAAGTCGCACTGCTAACATCAATGCGGTAACGCCGAGATGGAGGTGGAGGTAACACCTTCAAAGAGTCCAAAAAGCAGAAGATGCTAAGGCTTTACCCCGCACGTGAGCGGGCTTGAGCGATGTGCTGAGTGCTGACTGCAGCTGGTGCTGTGTATCCTGCAGCGCACCAAAAGCCACAGACATCACGACGAGGGAAACAAAACATGATGAATGGACGGGTGTACCTCTCAAGGCACCTGACTGGAAAAGCATACAGATAATAATAGGTATGCACGTATGTATCCATCAATTCAGCGGGCACTCCCCGACGTTCCGATTAGCGCCAAAGAGAAATGCATGTCAACATTAGCAAGTTGCAAGGCATACCTGGCTCTCGGAACTCGATGGCAGATATCAGAGACGAAAAGAGATCGAGGCTCTTTCACCTCAACGATGTATCTCCCCGTACCTGCCGACTATGTCATGCAACAAGGATCATCAGAGGAAGAAAGCCCGGAGTCCGCAGCGACGGATCCGGGCACGGTTCTTCCCCGGTGCGTAATCTAGATTCGACGATGCGCGAGCCCAACTCGCTCATCGTTCTTCATGATTCCATCGCTTCCTATCTCGTATATCAGCAATCATGTATTCTCTTCCCAGAGATGTGACTTCGGTTGGTTGGTCCAGTAAGCGAAATAACATTATCATCATCAGAGTGGTCGGTGTCTCACTCGTTGCTTTAGTTATCGCGTCCTCTTTGGATGTTACCCTCCCTCTTGTACTGGTGTAGACCTCTCGAGATCATTCGTTTCCGTCCGTAAATTGGCCAATGTTCTATGAGAGACCGGACGGTAATGTGTCGGACTGAAGACTCCAGCAACGTCACATCGAGGAGAACTCTAGGCCATGAAGTATGTTGATATATCTAAGAGAGCACATTGCCGTCCGACGGTAGATTTGTATCTTTATGAATGCTGAGGCGTATCAGCGACGTCCAAGAAAGTCGATCTAACAGCTGCATGTCCTCTATACGATTGGAAAGTATCATGAAGAAGATGACTAAAGACGCACACAGCAATAGCTTCCCAAGTCAACTCCCAAGCGTTGCCGCTTGTACGTGGAAGGCAAACAGGAACATGCGATGCGCAAGCAATGGCTAAAGTACGAAACAGAACTATAACGGACGACAGACAGACTGATAGAGATGAGGTAGAGTTGTTTCCACTATGCTCCAAGTGTTTGTGAAAACCTCATGAGGCCTGCTACTCTCCGTTCTGTGCTAGGTACCTAGTGTTTGCTTCACTTTCTGTAGACCTTGTCTATGGTGTTGTTATCGTCTTGTCATTCTTGATGTAAAAAGCCGAAGCACGTGCCCATCCAGGTCTTTTCCACAATCGAGCGTTACTAAAGACGGAAACTGGCAAGCAGAATTGAAATTGAACGGACTTCAATCTTTCGGGCACGTCAGGAGGTAGTTCGATTAGCTTTATCGAATGCTTTGAGCTGTGAGCATTAGACCAGTCTACCTGACAATGTCAATAGACTGTTGACTAGGGCAAAGAACGAATAACGATATGATAGTGATAGTTGTTTTATTGACTCGAGTGCGAAGCTAACGCTACAATAGACACTCGCTAAATATGTAGGCCTGGTTACCCACAGATTATACAATCGCCACCGAACTGTATCATCCTCAAGACAGGTCCTCAATACACGAGATTCCTTCTATTCGTATCCCCTCCTTCAGTACTCCAGGATAGCTGGCCTTAGTAGAATAGCTCCACGGAAACGAAAAATCACCGGATCCGGTGGAAACTCTAAACCGTAGAAATGCATCGATGTCTCTAGATATAGAGGCGTATGAGGGAGACTGACAATTGAATCCAGTCCTGCACAGTCTCTGGCTCTCAAACGACACGTCGTTAAGTCTTGATTCCCCCTCTTCCTGAGCGTTTCAACTTTCCAATCAACTTGTATACCTTCCATCGTAGTGGGCACTGAATTCAAGAGCCAAACTTCTACCGAAGGTCATCCTATAGCTCATATAGAGTGTTTATTAGCAAAGCCTCTTTCTCAACAGAACAGTGATTTGAACGAAACGCAGTCGAATAAGCCTCGAGAGCTTAACCGTCGAAGATCGCTGAGAGTTCCTATCGATAGAACTTCGGCATTGAGGTTATATAAGCCGTGTGGTGAGGACGCAGTATCTTGCCCCTTGGCTCGATGACTTCGATGATCGTTGTAACAGTCGCACATCGCTCGATAAAGATCGTTAATAGACGTCTTCGGCTGCATGTCGTCGAGTTCGTGACTCTTCTTAGCTCTGATAAGAATAACCAATTGTTATCAGGTTCCCAGCCGGCACCACGTGGAGGTGAGAGTCTTGTCAGCCACGAATAACGATATCCTAACCGCAATAATCTGTCAAATTAGCCAAAAGAGAATTCTCAAAGCGAACGACGTAAGCTAAGTCGAGAAAGGTATAAGTCAGGGGTCGGAAACGGCCCGCAGATCTTCCAATCGAATCAACTTTAAAATGATGAATTCACCTCGTCGTGCTTCTTTTCTTTCAAAATACGACTGTTCTGTCATGAAAGCGACTCAGAATCACAGAATGCCTTGTATTATTACTTTCAGCGAATCGTCGTTCTCGCTGCGCAGCCAGTCGAGAAGAAGGTTGTGATGGCACTTGTTCAGGGGTTGCAGGAGCAAACTGCAGATGCAGGGAAGGTACATTATGCTGGCGCATATCGCGTGGTCGTGTGCTTGCACGTCAAAGTTAAATCGCTTGAGAGGGGCCACGAACCATTCGTCTGGGCTCAAACCCCCTGAAAAAGGGTTCTGCGAGGAAAGTTCGATTTCAGCCGCATCCGTGACGTTTGATTTACTAGAATTTAAAGCTCAAGGATCATCTGAGGGGGCAGCTGTCATGACCCAATGTGGGCCATGAGAAATTCTCTATCGCTCATGGGAGCTGAATTCTACGCCACTAGTCGCTGTTTCGGTCTTTACTGTCTTCCTACAAAGGGATTCGCGTTGCCTTCTTGGTCCCGTTCGATGCGTGATATGTAGATCTAGCCAGGTCAGGCATTGCAGTATGTAGTATGTGGATGGTGACATGGCTGTCTGGACTGCTCGTGACGCCTTTCTACATCAAGACTATCGAAAGCCTTCCATTACCCCCCAACGTTCTCCCTTGGTCTGTAGCTTACAGTGATGAGCTCGCACTACTTGAGCCCGTAGGAACCCATTTCGCTCCTGATGTTTGACAACATTGAGTCTTTCTAGTCGCTTCTTTTCTGTCTTCATCTACTCTCCTTCAATGTTTTCTGCTTAATTACCCACATTCACTACAATCTTTCCCATTTATTGCTTTAATAGTAATCATGAAGCCAATTTTTACTGCTCTCTTGCCCTTGCTATGGGGAGCTGGCAAGGCACTTGCTGGGAGACTCTCCTTAACCGACACGATCACTTGGGGTGGTGACAACAGTCGCACTGGATACCAACCGTCAGTACCCCCCTCGTCTTCCTTGTTCAGAAGACTCATGTCATCACAGTACACATAATATGGACCCATCTGTGGTCGGCAGTGCCCAGTTCGGACAGTTGTGGAAGGCATCCCTCCCTGGCAACTATGGCGGCAACCTGGAGCAGATCTATTCGCAGCCTCTAGTCTACACCCTTAATGATGGCGTACAATATGTCTTTATGGCTACCACACAGAATAATGTCTACAAGCTCGATGCGAAGAATGGCACAATCGTGGCATCGAGGAACCTCCATATCCCTTTCTTAGCATCAGACCTGAACAATTGCGTCGATATCTCTCCTACTATAGGAGTCACGGTTAGTAAAAGCTTTCTCAAAATCTCCGTTACCCTAACTATCTACCATATCTCATACGGCGTGTAGGCCACAGGTGTTATCGATCCAGCTACTGACACCTGGTACATCACCGCCAAAACCTATGTCGATCAAAGCGGTCAAGTCAAAGGTGTTCCAAATGGCCGTTACTGGTTCCATGCCATTGACGTGAACACTTTGGCAGAGAAACCAGGTTTCCCCAGACCGTTGGAAGGCACAATTGGCAGAAACAATCCAAATCGTATGTTCCAAGGTGGAAGTCATCACCAACGCCCAGCACTTCTCAACACTGGCCAATACATCTATGCTGGCTTTGCATCGCATTGTGTAGAGTATAACTTTACAGGATGGATCATGGGCTGGGACAAAGGCACTGGCAATCTGGTCGAGCATTTTACTACCGAGGGTGGTCCGGAGCCCAACACTACTCCCGGCGGTGGAATATGGATGTCAGGCGGTGGTCTCGCAACCGACGGCAAAGGTAGCATGTTCTTCGCTACGGGTAATGGTTATTCCTCGCAGCTGGATGGAACTCCGGTGCCGGGCCGACAACCTCCAACCGCACTCGAAGAAGCGGCAGTCAACATGAAGATCAATGATGATGGTACCCTATCGGTCGTGGACTTCTTCATGCCCTGGGAAAAGAAGCAGCTAGATGGTGCTGACAAGGATCTTGGAACCTCGCCTCTAGAATTGCTCCAGACAGACGTGTTCACTTGCCCAAATGTCAAGCGCATGGGTATCGTCACGGGGAAGTCAGGCAAGACATACATACTGAATCTTGACAACCTTGGAGGATACCAGGAGGGGGCCAATCACCTAGATGCCGTTCCCCAAGTTACACAGAACGAGAATTCCGTTTACGCCGGCGCAGGAGTGTATCCATTGGAGGGTGGTTATGTTTATATCAACGTCATACAGTACCCGACACACGTCTTCAAGTTCAGTTGCGATACGAATGGCAATCCCGTCTTCACGCATGTCGCGGATACACCCGAAAAAGCCGCTTACATCTTGGGAGTTGGGCATGGCACCACAACGTCTCTTAACGGCCAGGCAGGTACTGGACTGCTTTGGGTCACCGACGTGGAAGGCTACAATCTACGGGTTTACAACGCAGTCCCGCAGAACGGCGCCCTCCAATTGATACAAACCGCGAACATTCCAGGTATCACGAAATTCACTCGAGCTGTCTTTGGGGACGGACGAGCATACATGGGCACAACGCAAGGCACGGTCTACTGCTTCGGGTCTCCAGTCAATCTGCCCCTGACCTGCACGTCTCCAAATGACTTTGGTACAGTCATTGTCAACAGTACCTCGGCGGTAAAGACCATCCAATGCCAAGCGAATACCAATACTCAAGTAACATCAATCGCTCTAAAAGGAAATCCCAACTTCCAACTCTCGGGACTCCCAGCGCTACCCTTTACCGTCAATCAGGGTCAAAATATCAGCTTCCAAGCCGCTTTCGCTCCTCGATCACCAGGCCCACTGTCGAGTGATGTAATTTTAGCCTCTACGAATGGAGCCGCTGGTTATGCCTTATCCACACCTGTTACGTTGAAAGGTGTTGGAGACTCTCTCGCCCCTCTGCTAGCCGTCACTCCCAATACCGTTTCATTCAGTGGAGTCATCACTGGTCAAGGTGGTGCTACCGAGTCAATCATCTTCTCTAATCAAGGAGATGGTACGCTTCATATCAAAGGAATCGATTACTCTGTGGTATCAGAGACTGGACCTTTGACGACTCCAAACATGACTGCGAACGGGACGGCTCAAGTTGGGCCCTTCACATTTACGAATTTGCCCACGAGCATTCCTGGGGGCTCTCAGACCACTGTCAACATCAACTTTAACCCCTCGACGAGTGGAAACTTTGCCGTATATGTCCATGTTCGAAGCGATGGTGGTACTAAGGTCTTTGACGTAGTTGCAACCTCCGGAACATATCCCGTTGCTGTCCTTGAGTTCCAATCCCCCGATGGCTCTAATTGGATTCCCTATACTAACAACACTCCACCTTTCACGTTTGGTAATGTTTTTGAGCAGCAGACTCGGACCCTGAAGATGAGATTGACCAACAATGGGTCTAGTAGCGCGGCTTCGCTATCTGTCACGGTGTCTAAACCTCCGTTTGGTTTACCAGGCATTGTTGGATCTGTGAACCAAGTCGATCTGGCGGAGGGCACACGTCTGGCTGCTGGACAATCAGCAACTGCAGATCTCTACTGTTCCGTTCCTAAGTCTCAAGTAAATGTTGATTCCTACAACGGCACTGCAGTGTGGACCATGAATACCGGCGATCCGAACTTTGGGAAGCAATTCATCCAATTTATCTGCAGTGCCGTTACTGAGCAGGTTGGTCCCTTGAATACAAATGGCTCCGCTGTCTAACGCTATGATGGATGTTGGAAGGAGAACAATCCTGGCCGACAGTTGAAGGTTCAGCTCTACGGCAACGACCCGAACAATACGGTCGATAAATGCATCACCGGGTGCGCAGCTCAGAATTATGCCTTTTCTGGAGTGCAGTACGTAAATGAGTGCTGGTGCGGCAATGTAATTCCGAACCAACGAAGCAACGAGACGGACTGCAACTACGGATGTAGTGGGAATGCTAATGAGACTTGTGGTGGCAATGGATACTTTCATGACGGATCCTATATCAGCTTGTTCACAAATGGCTTTGGAGGTAACGGCTCGACGCCTGCTACTGGACCATCATCCGGGCCTGCCACTGTCCGATCCATCGGTAACTACAAGTATACTGGATGCTACACGGAAGCCACCAACGGTCGAGCATTGAGCGACAAGGGTGTAGCAACCGGAGATATGACCATTGAAAATTGCGCGGGCAATTGTACAGGCTTCAACTACTGGGGAGTGGAATATGGAGGTGAGTGCTACTGCGGTAACACTCTGGGTGCTGGAAGTGTCAAAGCACCAGACACCGACTGCAGCATGACATGTGCCGGAAATTCTTCAGAGATCTGTGGGAACGGTAACCGCCTGAGCTTCTACACCCTCAACGGCTTCAACGGCTCAGTTCCCGCGACTTCTTCATCCGTGGTCTCTCCGACGTACAGGTAATTCATCAATAACATCGTCCTCAGCCTCGTCGTCGGTGACATCTTCCTCCAATTCGTCCTCCACGTCGTCAATTGCTCCCTCCCAAACAACAGGGCCAGTGGCCGTGCCAAAAGCTGGCAATTTCGCCCTTCAGGGTTGTTACACCGAGATCACCAACGGACGTGCGCTTTCAGCTACTTCATTCGCTAACAATTCTATGACAGTGGAAGCCTGCGCCGCTTTCTGTTCCGCCTATACCTACATGGGTGTTGAATATTCAACCGAGTGCTATTGCGACAACTCCATCGCCGCTGGATCCGTCTCAGCAACCATGAGCGACTGTTCAATGACTTGCGGTGGAAACAGCAAGGAACTCTGCGGAGGTCCTAGCCGCTTCAACTTCTACAAAAATGGTGCAACAGTCCAAAATTTTACCACGTCATCATCCACACCAACCTCAACTTCATCCGCAAGCCCAACATCCACTACCGGCCCGGCGACAATCCAGACTGCCGGCGCCTTCTCCTACACAGGCTGTTACTCCGAAGCCACAAGCGGCCGCGCTCTCTCCGCCAACTCCACCGCCAACGGTGGCATGACCGTAGCACAGTGTGCCTCCTTCTGCAAAGGCTACACCTACATGGGCATCGAGTACTCCAGCGAATGTTACTGCGACAACTCGATAGCTGCTGGCTCAGCACCTGCTTCCAATGGCTGTTCCATGACCTGCAGCGGTGACTCTACCGAAATCTGCGGCGGACCCAACCGTCTCAGCTTCTACACCCTCACACCCACAGGACCTCAGACGTTGCAAAAAGCGGGTAATTTTGCGTATCAAGGGTGCTACTCCGAAGCTACCAACACGCGAGCACTCTCCGCAAAGAACACAGCTGCCAGCACCATGACGGTGGAAATCTGCGCAGCATTCTGCTCAGGCTACACCTACATGGGCGTCGAATACTCGCAAGAATGCTTCTGCGGCAACACCATCAATGCCGGTTCCGTCAACGCCGGCTCCGGCTGCTCCATGCTGTGCGGCGGCACATCAACCGAATACTGTGGTGGCCCCAACCGCCTAAATTTCTACCAAGCAAACGCCACTGCCATTTCCGCCTCCAGTAGCTCCTCCGCCACCGTCACCTCCACCACCCTCGCACCCTCATCCTCCTCATCCTCCTCATCCCCCTCATCCCCCTCATCCCCCTCATCCACCACCTCCGCAACCTCAACCCCCACCCCAATCATCGTCAGCGGCAACACCAACTTCACCTACACCCACTGCTACCTTGACTCCCCCGGCGCCCGCACCCTCCCCTTCGAAGTCCTCGCCACCGACAACATGACCGTCGAGTACTGCCTATCCAACTGCTACATGTACGCCTACGCCGCGCTCGAATACGGCCGCGAATACTAGTGCGGCAACCAGTTAGCCAGCGGGACGGCCCAGGCAAGCAAGGATAGCGAGTGTGGCATGACGTGTCCGGGGAATGGCACGGAGTATTGTGGGAGTGGGAATCGGCTGACTGTTTACGCGAGGAATGCGACGCTGAATGGAACGGCAGCACATCAGAGAAGGGATGGGCATGCGAAGTTGCATTTGGGGCGGATGAAGAGGGGGTGGTTTGGGAGCTTTTTGGGGTAGGTGATAGATGCGAGTGATGCTGAAGCGAAGGAGCAGGGAGGGAGTTGTTCATGTTGTTGATATGGGATAACGGGTCTTGACGGTCGATGGCAAGGTATTAGCGGCATACGGGAAGGAAGGGAGTGAGAGTGCATGACTGTCAACATAACGGGTGCTCTTTTTTCTTTCTCTTATACAAATTTTTTCAGACTTGTTCTGATGTACAGAATAGACTTTTCTTTCTTGATGTACTTTGATAGAACTTACACCCATCTTACTTTCCCCCTTGACATTTCTCCCCCAAGCAAACCCTCAACCGCCGCCCTCACCCTCCTCACCCAAAGCCCCCCCCCCCTTACCAATACAAAACCAACCCCCATCCACCGCACCATTCCGCACAAGCAAACCAAACCACAAGCACGAGCTACCAAAGAATCATCACCAAAACGTATGAGGAAAAACGAGATGGAGCGACAAACGATAAGACAAGGAAAAGAGAAGAAATGCCGCGACCAAGGACCGAGAGAAACAAAATCGGAAACACATTTTTTCCTTCTTTCCTTTTGGTTTTTTTTTAATACCGGGTTTTGGGTTTTTTTTTTATTGTTGTTAGGGAAGGGAGAGCAGGTGGGATTGGGGGGGGGGGGGTTGGGAATGGCTTGGAGGGGAGGGGAGGGAGGGGGTTGTGGATTGAAGAGGGAGGGAAGGGGGAAGGAATGGTAGGAGGAATGGCGTGAAGGAAACGAAAGCGGACGAGAAATTGTTTGGCTTTTTGTTAAAAATACTCTATTTTTCAAAGAAATTTTTATGTTTTGCACACGAGGTAAGTAAGTAAGCCCCCGTCCCTTTTTCCTCTCTGATTCTTATTCCCCCCCACCCCCCCCACCCCTACACGGTGGAATCAACTCTTCCTCCCCCCCTCAACCCTGCTCTTCTTCTCCTTCTTTCCCACCCTTCTATCCCTCGCGCTTCATCTAGCTCTCTCTCATCTATCCCTCACACAACAATCGTAGCATCACTTCCTCCAGCGTACGGTTGTTCCAATACGGGAATCGTCGGAATGGAATGGAAACGCGATAACGACGATGATGGCAGAATGCTGGCGGGGTTGAGCGGGGGGGGGGATGAGAGGAGTTGGGAGGGGAGGGTTGATGAAAGGGGTGGAGAGGGGGGGGGGGGGGGGGGAGTGTTTTTGTA
>JAABUU010004584.1_pt1 | contig 16150 bp, 32 predicted proteins | sample 5559301 | NCBI WGS metagenome assembly JAABUU01 (sample SAMN10711884, study PRJNA513360) | rock metagenome | isolation source: Antarctica rocks | place: Antarctica: Victoria Land, Richard Nunatak white | reverse complement strand
GCTTTTGGCCTTGAACAGCAGACGCTGTTGAGCAGGAGGTGTGTGATAAGGTGTGGTGTGATGTGCAGTGTGCATGTGGCTTCTGTGTTTCAAATGGCACACATGCTGCTGACGCATGGCGGCATCCGCCAGAGCAATGCCATGAACATGCTGGAGGTGTATGGCACCTACTGGTCTGCCATTACACATGACTTTGAGCACGGTGGACTGAACAATGACTTCCTGGTATGCAACAACTTTTCTGCTGGCTTTCCAGCATGGCTACTCCACCATGCCAGCAGGGTACTGATGACAAGCTGTGCCTGCAGATTCGCACATATCACCCTCTGGCCATCTGCTACAACGATCAGTCTCCCTTGGAGAATCATCATTTAGCGGCAGCAGTCAGGATCTCCATGTTACCAGAGTTCCGCCCTCTGTTTGTGAGTATCATACATATGTCAGGCAACAGCTTGACAAATTGATACAAAGCGGTAGCACTCTTGGTGTGCTTGTAGTGGCAATGCTGCTGTCCTGCTGCTATGCGTGGCTCATTCACCCCCACTTATGAGTTGCTATGACAAATGCTGTTGTACATGAAAACACCTGAGAGTATGGTACCTGGTAATCTGTGACCACAGTGGTATTGTTGACTACTACGACAATTGTACTGCCTCGCTACTTGATGACAAGCACATGTGACGATGCAGGGAGGTTTTTTGTCGTCAGAGGAGGGAGTGCAATTACGCAAGCATATAATCAACATGGTGCTCGGCACTGACATGAAGAAGCATTTCGACATTGTTTCCAGGTTTCAGGTGACACTAGCTTCAGCTCAGCAGTTCACACATCAGGTTGTGCATGCCTACATGACCAATGTGCTGAGTCAGCCACTGTGTCTGTCTGCATTACCTAATACCTGCTGATGTTGTCATACTTGACCTCACTGATGAAGCCATGACTAAATGCGCCTGTGGCCTACAGGCGGCATTCAAGAAAGCATCTTCCAGTGGCAATAGTACTACTGACATTGACTGGGCAGCAGTGAAAACAGAGGACAAGACCCTCATGCATCAGGTCTGCTCCATCATTCCCTTGCCTTCAGCAGTGCAGGTTCCCAGCCTTGTTTAAATACCGTCACTTGTGCTCTGCCTGCTTAGAATCCATGACTGGACCTGAGCTAGCCTTCATCATGGGTAACGGCATGAGCAACCACTTTAACCACTCATGTTGTGCACCAAGCCACTTAACCTCCACTCAAAGCTTTGGTGTAGACATACTGAATGCACTCTGTAAAGATGGCCCCATTGATAGTCTGCTAGGAAGTGTCTCACAGGACTTGTGTTAGTGCAGATGCTGCTGAAGTGTGCTGACATTGGTCATCTGGCAGCAGACGTGTCTACCCACAAGCGCTGGGCCTACCAGCTGGAAGAGGAGTTCTTCCGCCAGGTTTCCACCCCTCCTCACCTGCTTGTCTGCAAAGCACATCATGCGCTGGTGCTGTGTCTTCTTGTCTGTGTGCTGTCTCTGCTCACACATGCAGAACCACCTGTCAACTTGCTGGCAAGCATTCATTTGAAAAGGCAGTGTGCATGGCTTGCAGGGGGACAAGGAGAAGGCTTGCGGCTTGACAGTTAGCCCACTGATGGACAGGGAGCATGCTGGCGGAATGACCAGATCTCAGGTGAAGCTATCACATCTTGCTATGAGCTCTTCAAGCCATGGATTAAATCATGTACACGATCGTTTGCATTCCCACATGTGAGGGACTTCAAAAGATGACAGATAATGACCCCTGGCAATCAGCGTTGAGACCCTGTTTTGCTGTGCTAGCAATGGTACATATGGCTATTCATGGCTGCAAGCCTGCTGCTGCATAGACTTGTTCTCTGCTACTTAGCTGGCATTGTGTTCTAACACACTGGTCAATGATACTGCGTACTCATGCACCTCTGCATGTGCAGTTGGGCTTCTTGAATATAGTGGGAATCCCTCTGTTCAAGGCAATGGCAGAGTTGTTTGAAGGCACACAGCCCATGCTGGACGGTGTACTGGCCAACTATAGACAGTGGGAGGCAGCAGCTCGGGCTTCAGAGGCCACTATGAAGTGAAAGGTCAAAGGGGGAACAAATGCAGGGTTGACCAAGATTGTGTCAGCCAACATGGTCAATCATTATGGCTGTTTTGTTACCATTGCCTGTGCACGTTTATGAATAAGCAGCTGAATGTGTCACCAAATATGCAGTCCTGAAAGACCTAGTATAGTAGTGCATATTTGCACAACAAAGGCTATGGCACGTGCACAAATGTCAGTCTTAGTTTGGACCTGGATGCCTTGATTATTGGTTACCATACCATTGTTAGCAATGCATTGCAGCAGTAACTACTGTCATGAGGTCTCCAGCTGTAGAGAGTGCTTGAGGGAGTCGCTGTAGATGCCAATTTTATGCAGTTGAACGTTGAAGTATTCCAAATGTGAATGGTATCACGCCGGCTGATCTTTGCCTGCTTCGTTAATTTTACCTCTGTTCGTTGGATGCAGGCTGGATTATGTCAGTCTTGCTTGTGTACTACACTTAGTATTATATTCAACACAAGAAATAGAAAAGTGCACACATGCACAACAACATTCTAGGACATTCAGTGCAAACAAGACTTGCACTTGATTGCAGGAGTTGCGACTAGCAGGACTACTGAGGCAGGGCATCATGCATCTCAGCATCTCCTCCAGAACCAGTTGTGAGCAGTGCCAAAACGTTTGTAGCATGTGCTTTGACAGCAGAACTTCTGTTGTCTGCAATCATAGAATTGAGCTGCTCTCTGATTGCTGCTTGCTGTTCAGCAGACATATGATGCCCTCCTCCTGTTGCTTTCAGTATAGCTGCCAAGGTATCAAGGGCAGCGGTCTGCAGCTGCGCAATCTTCACATCCTGCGCCGCCCTCACCACCCCTGCATCACCACACACCTCTGAGCTGCAATCTCGACATTCAGTTGGCCCACCAATGAGCATGTGCATAGGACATCAATACCCAGACGTGTCATGCAACCAGCATGTTTGGAGTCCATAGTATAGCTGGAGTGTGCCAGATTACCTGGAATCAGCCCCATGAAAAGTGCAACCTGCTCCTGCAGCACACTGGCAGACTCGGCCTCCTGCAGCTTGGCAACAAAGGCCTGCGTAGTCTTCAGGGCTGCAGCATGTATCTGCCATGAGAAACCTGCAATTGCACAAACCACTGATCTGTTCTAGCCTTGACGTGCTGAATGATCAACATTTGTTGCAACAAGCAGTGTAAACATGGTAGCTGCGGCCCAAGCACAGGTGCAAAGGGGGTTGCTGTGAGGCTTAAACAGGCTGAAATTGAAGATCTGTTTAAACACAATGCAACACTGTGGATCTTTGCAAGGGCATACTAAGCTGCATGCATATTGCCAGCATCTCAGCTCACGCACCTGGCTGCAAAGATTCCTGCAATGCTTCGGCCATACTAGGTGCCTGCTTCAGCGCTGTCTGCTTGGATGCTGCCTGCCAGGCTGCCTGCAAAGCCTTCAGAGTAGGCAGCAGAGGCAGAGGTCGCTCCTTGTCCTCATCCTGCTCTTCCTCAGCGGGGCCCTGCATTGCAATCATCATAGGCAGATTGCTGTTTGACACACAGACCTTTGGGCAAGCTCACAGGTGCAGAAGAGATACGGCAGGTTCGACAGGTGCATTGGATGTGACTCACACGCTGGTGCAAGCATTGCATCAAACAGGTGCAGAGAGTTGTACAGAGAACATGGCAGGCAGACTGGAGGTAGGGCTGACCTGGCCCGAGGTTGAGGTGGCCGCCTGAGTGTGCTGGAGTGGGGTTGCCAGTAACGGACCAGCCACACTCTGAAAATGGTCCTCACTCGAGAAAGATTCCAGGGCTGTTTGCAGAGCTTCCAAAGCTGCTTGCCTGTGCCACACAATACACAAAACATTTGACACCCGCATATCCTTGATAGTCCAGACACTGACAGCCTGTGTGCATACTGAGCCCAGATCAGAACTTTTGTGGCTACATAAACCCTAAAACCCTCAACTTAATCTTGTTGTTTGTGCTTGCCTGCTGATGCATGATGGACACTTGTGTCACAGCCTCTTCAAGTACACCCAGCTGCAACAAAGCTGCAAAGGGAAAGGAAGGACACAGCAGAGATAGCTGCTCACCTGTAAGTCTGTTTCTTACGCGCCAGGGCAGCCATGAGGGCATCTACAACAGCCTTGCTGTTGGAGGTTGGCTGCGTACTTGACATGACTGCCTTGGGTGCAGCTTTACTGACGGCGGCTACTGCAGATAGCATAGCCTCCTTGCCATCCCATAACCTGCCAGGCAGCTCCTGCAAAAGGTTTTGCACCACCTCAGGCGTGCTCAATAGACAAAACTTGATGTTGCGGCAACATGCAAAGAGAGGGTCACAGCACAGCTGTGTCTTGCATGCAACATCATCAAGATGGAGGACTGTCAAGGACACAAGACATGTGTCCTTGCAAGGTAGTCACAATCATTGGCAGGTGGCAGCAGCAGCAGGCTTAGTCACCTGAAGGAGTGTAGCAATGAGGGCAGGGGTGTGGGGTGGAAGAGCATCGCCCCCAGCTTCAGCAAGGTCTGCCAAAGCTTTTGCTGCAGCTTTTTTCCGACCCCATTGCTGACTGGACAGCCCTGCAACACGATTGCGGTTGCCACAATGACAGTCTGATACACTCAGATGCACAATCAGACTCTGCAGACAATGCCTGAAAATCCAGAACTGCCTATGTAGTATAGCAAAGATGTTGCTGCTCATCAATGCAAGCAACTATGAATGACTGATGACAGCTTTGCAGACACAATTTCAGAAGATAAAATGACATAGACAGGGCAAAGTAGACCACACGGGTATTGGTATGCACAGAGGGAGCGTGAAGAGTGAAGGGAGTACCGGCTGTGATGAGGGGAACAAGGTCTGCCATGTACATGCGCAGGGCTGCAGAGATGCTGGTGGTGCCCTCCTCCCAAATCTCACCCCACAGCGCCGCAACTGCGCTGTCCTCGTCAGACTTGGCAATGAAGGCCAGCGGAAACACCTGCACCAGATTTGCGTTGATCAAACAACCGCAGAACACTTGACAACAGCAGTGACTCAGTTCAGCTTGCAAAGGCAAGCCAGACAATGATGCATCAACACAGAGTACGCTGTGTATCAGGTGCTATGGACAAAAACAATGTGTGATATAGGTGCAGACAGTAGCAGCTTGAAGCAGAGATGACCTGCGATGCTTGACCGGAGAAAGCCTCTGCTGCCTGCTTCTGCAGCTCTCTGATCAACATGCCAGACAACAGGCGAGCTTCTCTGTCACCTGCATCATCATCACAACTGTTCTGCAGACACACATGGCAAAGCAGCATCATGTACAGCAGACAGCATGCCTATGTGTGAGCCTCTGGCGTGCAACTAGCTGCTGAGCATTAGCATGCAATGGACATGCAAGACAATGCGTCAAATGATGACCACGGTCCTTGTGGCTGATGCTCTGAACTGACCTGGAGCTGTGTACATGGCAACAGCTTCTTCGACAAGCTTTGCCACTCGCGCCTCTGAAGTGTACCTGGCCACACTGCCTGCAGCCTGTGCATACGACCTCTGCACTGTGGTGCTCTTCTCTGCCCTTGCAGCTGTCACCAGAGCCTGCACACAACACCAGAAACCAAGTGATTGCCACAAAAGTAAATTGCCTCTCGTCCCTGCTCCAGCTATTTCATGCAGATAGGTATGAATACACTCATGGAATTACAAGATTTTAGCAGCATGCTGTCACCAAATTTTGCGGAGAGGGTCACGACCAAGGCACTTGAGCTGTTGCGCATTGCTTGCATATGTTTGACTTGATGGTTGCACTGCAGCTGCACTTGCTAGGCAAAAGCCTCTTTGGGGTAGGTTTTTGACCTTGATGAAGGCTGCTGTGTGTGGCTTGATGTCAGCTCCCTGGCGAGTGGTGAGGGAGATGATGAAGCGAGCGCAGCCTGTCCTGGTGTTCAAGCCGATACCTCTTTTCACCAGAGCGCACAGCTTTGGCACCTGTGTTTTGAACACACATATGTCAACACTGCAGCCACTTGTAATAATACTGGCACTGCCATATTGAGCGTGCGTACAGGCAGGCAGGCAAGCAAACAGGCATAGCTTGCTGTCATGCGCATGCCGACATGGCACCAGGAGCAAGTGAGTGTCATAAGTCAAGCAGAGCACACGGTACATGCGTCGAAGTTGAGCAGATGCGACCAAGCCAAGCTGAAAGCAGCAGCAGTGGCTCACCATCTCATCAAGGGTCTTGCCATTGGCATAGCGAGCACACAGATCCAGGGTATCATTCATTGGTGAAACCTTAGAAGCATTCACTCTTGCATTCTCCAGCTTGTCTGTATCTACCCCAAAGCGGTCAGCATGCTGCTCAATGTAGTTCAGCCGGGAGTCCTGCAGGCAGTGGCAGTCAGCCTCCCCGCATGTTGTGCATAAGTCATAGCCAGCCCAAATGTGCATGAGTGCAGCCATGTCACTTGCGACTGAGCACTGAGTGGCGATTTCAAGATGTGCGAGGTGAGGCAACACAGTGTTCACTATCTTTGCTGGTATGCTTTTGTAAGTGATGCGCAGGCATGAGGGTAGCTTGAAAAATGCCATGATATGTGTCATGATTGCACCCGCAGCATGTTGTAGCCAGTGAGAGACCCAAGTGCAAAGCATACCTCCATGCCTGACAGGCTTTCTAACATTGTGACTGATAGGTCAGCCAGATGGGGCTGGATCTGAGCACGCCCTGAGGCCTTCACCATCTTGGCTATCATGTCCAGCCCCATAGCCCTCACATCTGCCACCTGACTGGTCACGCCTGCATCAACAAAACAGCTACAACAGGCACATGACAAAGAAAGGCACTGCTGCATTGTCATGCTGTGTAGGCATGACGATGTGCCAACCTCGCTTCCTCATGCATCAACTGAAGTATGCCAGAAGACAGCTGGAAAAAGTACACAGAGCCACTGCCAGGAGCTTCTGAAAAGCAGAGGTTCCGATGTCTTACCTTGCTCAAGCAATAGTGGCAGAGCCAGACCAACAGCCTCCTGAGCTTCCTTGGTAGGCGTGATCTGTGGGTCGCACAGTCTCAGCGTGAGGTTGCGCAGTGTCTTGCCAAGAATGGTGGCAGCACCACGCACGCTCTCCTTGATGTCGTCTGCAGCACGCAGTGTCATGGTCCATATGTCGCGCAGCTTTTCTTTCAGCTCTGGCCATCTTCTGCCTTGCAGCAGGTCTGACAGAGCATTACAGCTGGCCTCTCTGTTGCGCCACAACCTGCCACCCATTTCCTGCAAGTACATGTTGTGTTGATGCATCACACATGAGGTCTGTGTCTGCAAACAATAGCCAGGTGCCTAGCATCCAGTTTGGGGCCCACGTGACTGGGATTGAAAGTGCTTCAATGTCTATGGCATATGTGGCTTGGTCTGATGATAATATTAGAGATGCGTGAAACTGATCTTGATTGTAGGGGTATGCAAAAATAGTGCGCTGCTCCCTCTAGAGTTATAAGAGGCATAGTAACTGAATGCTAACACATCTGAGCTGCACTTCTCAAAACAGCAGACACCAGACTCAACATCAGAGAGCATCTTTGCGTGCATGTCTGTTGTACAATGTATGCATGACAGCATTGAGGCGCTAGTGGAAGAAGGTACCTTGAGCAGTTCCTGCAGAATAGCACCAAAGTGCTCATCCACAGTCTTCTTTGGCTCAGCCACCAGTGCCCTCCAGATGTGAGACATGGAGTCCCTGACACGCGCATTGGGGTCGTACTGATACCGGTACAGCTTGGGCACCAGCTTTGCAATGTATGGCCCAAGCTGTTCTCCAGCCAGCTTAGCAATGGAAGCAAATCTGCACAATAAGTCAACATAGTTCACATAGTAGAGCAGAGTAGAGAAGAAAAGAGAAGAGAAGAAAACACTAGACTAGACTACACCTTTCGGCGTCAATGTCTGGGAAGCCAAGTATTATACTGGACTGCCCAGGGGTAGTTCACACAGTACAATCTGGTTTTTAATATAGATCTCACCATGTATGTTTTGTTTGGGGTTCTGGGAGCTGCCAAAAGGTGTGCTGTGCAATATAAGCTGAAACCTTGCGCAACTGTATACTAGCATTCATGCAGATGAGGTCTCTTGCATAGACACAGGTTGCACTTGAGGTGGCCTACCCAAAGGCTGCGCCACGCGAGGAGTTGACAGAGGCATGATGGTTGGCAAGGTCCATGAAGCGGTACACCAGGTCCGGCTGGCCCATATCTGTGGCTAATGCACACAACTCCTTGTAGGTGGACAGGCTACCCCCCCCTGGGGCCTCCCCCATGGACCCTTCCTCGAACACCTGGGTCTCCCCTGTCAGCTTCACTGCTCTGCGCTTTCTGGCGCCACCTGCATCCAAGTCAGCCTTTGGATCCCTGCTTGCTCTGTGCGGCTTGTTATACTGTACGGCTTGTCATCTGAAGGTGACTTCACCAGTCTAGTCAACACTTTGTGTACCAGCGTAAAGAATGGACAAAGATCACAGAGATTACGCCCGAATTTTCTGCTAGCTTATCAAGCCACCCCATCAGGCTGCTGGCCCATTAGTAAATTGACAGTTTCTGCAGCGCGCATGCTGTCAACTGGCACATGAAACAGGGCTGGAGGATGGTACCTTGCAGGACCCCCATAAGGCCATCCAGGAGCTGCTTCTGTGCTGACTCGTCTCCCAGGCTGTACACCACACTCATCCCCCGGGAAGCCATCTCTTGAGTCAGCTCGTTCTGGTCACCCAGCAGATGACTGAATGCTTCTTGAATGTCTGGCAGCAATGGCATAAGCTTGGGGTTCTTGCCAGTGTAGCTCACCAGTGACAGCAGCCACACACAGCCAGCGCAGCGCACCTGCGCACTCACCCCCCCACCTCAGCATGACTCAAGACTGTCACACCGCTATGGCTATGGCTGATGTGATAAGAAGCCACATGCAGAGCTAGATTTGAAGCAAGCTTGACTGGTGTCTTTATGTACCGTGCAGCCATTGTAGATGCTTAGTCAAAACTTGTTCGTGCATCGCAATGTTGCGCTGGCTGGCTTACCTCAGCACGAGAGTGAAAGACAAGCTCCTGCATGACCTTCTTGATGATCTGGTCCTGTGCTGCTATCTGGTCAGCGCTGTCAGAGGAGCTCTCATTGTGGCCGTTCAGGTGTGGTGAGGGGGCAGCAGAGTCTGTGTCCATGTCCTGGACACCCTCAACAGCCTCTGATGTGGTGCCAGCTTCCTTGGAGTTGAGCCAGGTGGCAATGGAGTGGAAGGAGGTGCGCAACACAATGTCAGCAGACACAGGGACCCCTGCAGTTGCAGTGACAGGTGCAAATGGCAATGTGCTTGACGCTGTTGCTGATTATCAGGTGGCAAGCTTATAGAAGCAGGGACATTGCTGTCTGTACGCTTGTGCATCTGGGAGGCATGTTGTCCTCTGTATGCAGCTAGGTCATAATGTCATTGCCTTATCTTGTACTGTCTCAGCAAGGAGTGCGTGAGCCTTGTGTGAAGGTGTGATGCACAGTGGTGGCAATCCTGGGGCCAGGCCAGATGGGACACTGTACCTCCAAAAGCAAAGCACAGGGCTTCCCCGACACTGAATAGCACATCTTCATTCTTGTTGAATCCTAGTGCAAACAGAGCCTCCAGAGCAGGATCCAAAACAGCTTTGACAGGATGGCCAGCACAACAGTGCCCCGCTGCAATTGCTGCCTTCTGTACAACCTTGACATCCTTGTCCTTGGTGAGGGCCATGATGCGCTGCATTGCACTCTGCCTGGAAGCTATGTCATCACATGCTGGGCCGCTTGACTCAGCTCCTGTCCCCCTTACTGTAGACGTACTGGGCGATGAAGCTGAAAATGGCTCTTGAGGAGGCGACTTTGACTGCTTGGCTTCAGGTGCAGCATCACTTGATGAATGTGGCTTCTCAGCTGGTGATGCTGCAGCAGGGGTAGGTGTATCTGGGAGAGGAAGAGGGCCTCTGAGGCCAGCACATCCCAGAGCTGCTGCTGCTGTGGCTGCCAAGGCATGCTGTGAGTGCTTCAAGGCATCACACAGCGCTACAGCGGCTTGTTGTTGAGCTTCCTTAGAGAGGGCCGGTTGACCTGCAGGCAACACATAATGTGACAGTCCTGGCCATGTCCGCACTGTTTTTGCCTAACTGACTGCTAGGCAACCGTTGTCTCAGATAACAATGAGTAACCAATTGCGCTGTGTACTGAAGCAATGGCATGGGAAGCAACAAGTTGGGCACACAGTCATCAAGAGGGTGTGTAGATAAGAGACACTGCTGCATACTGCAGCCAGCGTTCAATGTCTACAGCACCATGACCCTCATTTGTCTCAACGGGAATGGAAGATTACCCGTCATGGCTTGTGCCAGCACATATCCTGTGCCTCCAAGATAGCCATCTTGCACCTCAAACTTATGTTTCTTGACGTCATGATCATCAAAGCCAGCTATAAGCTCTGTCAGGAAGGCTTCGGCACTTTCTGGCTTGACTGCTAGCATGACAATGCCGCACAGCTTGCCAGCAGTGTCACGAGCTGCAGACAACCAAGGTCACTTGTATGACTGTATCAAGCTGGCAAATTATACAGACACAACGCTTAGACAAATATCATGCTGAACGCAGAGGTAGGCAAACGGAGAAACCCCTGTGCTTGCATTATTCTTGTTGAGATCTTGGTCTTGTTGATCTTCATGCTGACCGATCACGCAGTCAGGAGGCACTACAGCAGGAAATCTGGTTGCGGGCTTACCTGTAGCATCTGTGTGACTGAGAAAGGACCTGAGCCAGGAAAGCTGACCCTTGTATAGTCCGGCAAAGTGGTGAGGTGAGTCTGATGCCAGCTCCAGCAAGGCCTCAATGGCGGTCACATGCACTTCACCAGTGCCGTCTTTCACTAAGCCATGCTCTAGAATTCCTGCATACATCATGCCAGCTGTCAGAGTGCACGATGATCATACCACCAAGCTCCTTCACAGACCTCATACTTGCATAGGTAAAGGTTGGTAGTGACAACTTGTAATCACCCTGGTGACCTGTTACGCAGGTGTGACCAAAGTCAGCATGACCTGTTACTTGCACACAAGGCGTAACAGGTCATCACCTAAATAGTCCTGTGAGACAGATTTAGGATCATCTGTGTGCTGCTTCCTGCACTCCCTGAGGAAGGTGATGAGAGCCAGGTAGGCTTTAGGCTGCAACGGCAATGGCTTGCTCATGTCCAGGGAGCCTCTGGCTGTTGCTGCTGCCTGCTTCAGGGCTGACTGCCTGCTTTGAGTGTATGACACCATTGCTGCCAGCTGTGGGTATGTCACCTTCATCTGTGCTGCACCTGCAATCACCAGAGCCATAGCAGTATGCACACACATCAGCATTGACGGCGCTGCACTTCAAACACAAATGCAAACACTGCTGCCAAATGAGCTACGCAATTTGAACCTGTGACTTGAGATGTGTCTGAAACCTACCAGTCAACCAACTTTTGTGAGTGAGCAGATCGCACTTTGCACTCACCCAGAACTCTGTTCATGGGCTTCATTGATGAGAGACTTGTGTTAAACAATTGCAGACAAATTACCTGGCTGGGGCTTAGGAGGCTTGAGGCCACTCTGGCCTTCCTCTCGTATCTCCAGCTTGATGTCTCCGGCTGCCAGTGCACATATGTAACGTGCTGGCACATGCTGAAAGGGGAACAGCCTGTTGGCCCATTGCACAGCACACAGCCGAGAAGCCTCTTGTGGACTGGTGATACTTCCTAAAAGCAGCTGCTCTATGCGAGCAGCAGCATCACCTGCACACCAGCATTGCATTCTTTCCAGAACTCTTTGCAGATCTGATTCCATGGTAGCGTAGGTGTGCAGACAGGACATATGTTGCTGATGCAGTCATGCATTGCGATGCCAGAGAGATTCAAGGGCAAGACATATGCGTCTTGAGTGGACACACCTAAGAGACCCACAGGCAAGACATATGCGCCTTAGGTGGACACACCTGAGCACCCCTTGTAAGCTACAGCTAGGGTGCTGACTGCTTCTTGTAAGGCAGCTCTGACACCAGGCGGCTCCACAGAAAGAGCTGAAAAGAACTGAGCTGCAATGTCAGTATCTTTCTGAAACAGCTGTGGGGTTCTCTTTGCCAGCTGTCCCACAGCCTGGTACGTGAAGCCGCGCAGCGTCAGTGTGGGAGTGTCAGATGATGCACCCTCTGCAGAGAGTTACAAAATGTGAGTACAGCTTAGTGCAACCTGTAGAAATGGTCAGGAATTTGCAAGTAGAAATGTGCTGAAATTGAGACACACTTCCAGACATGTGCATGGGTTGTTAAGGCTGTAGTAATGTCATTTTACATCAACATAGACAACTTTATGCTGGAAGGCATACAAGGGCAACAATGCTAATGATGGATACATGGCTGACTTGTACCTTCATTGAGAAGCTGCAGCAGCTTTTGCAGAATGACATTGGAATGTGGTTGCAGCTGTGCATCATCAGCGTGCTTGAAGACCCAGACAGCAAACTCCATGCCTTGCTGCTTGAGGCGTGCTGTTGTGGTGGTTCCGTACACACAGCTCAAGATGACCTGCGGCATTCTGCGGCCTTGTGTCAGCTTGCATCAATCATCCATGGCTTGCCTTCAGAACTTAAAGGATCTCCAGATTGGACTAACAAACAGACGCTCTGCATAAGTGCCGAGTACGGACAACAAACACACACAATGCAAATCTAGAACATCAGCATTCATCTGCATGTCCCCAGATGAAACACAAAAGCAGCATGTACATCATGTGACAAACAGCTGTCAGCTCCCACCTGAACGGTTCCAGGGAAGAAATTAGCAGCAGCAGTGCTCTTGGTGAACAAGTTCATGAGGCGGCTTTGCAGCAGCACTCCAGCTGGCAGTTTACGGTCATCAGGCACAGCTGCTGCTTCCTGACTTTCACTGTTCATGTCGGGCTGCACAGATCCTTGAAAGAGGTGAAACAGCTTGGCGATGAGGGCAGAGTCCTCCAGATTGACAGAAGGCTTGGGTGAGTCCAGCCCACAACGCTTCCGCAGCAAGTCCTCACCTCGTCTGCAACACCAGCGTCAAACTATCGAGTGCATTGCAGGCTGCAGGCTGACCTGGTGCTATCAATGTAGTGTTGCAGACAGGTTGCATCAAAGCAATCAAGGTGCCTTCAGTTCAGATGTTCAATTCGAACAATGATCAATGCATGAGGGAACAAATGGCTGCAATTGTAAGCAAGATGTTTGGCTTCTTTGCATTGTCCATACCATGCAACAATTTTAGCTGAGCAGAGTCCAAGACAGTGGCAATTCAGGTAAACACGGAAGCAGTTGTAAGCAGTACCTGCTGACAGAGTCCTGGGGGTCAGCTGCAGCAATCAGGTACAGCAGTAAAGCTGCACCTGGCTCAAGTCCAGCTGCTGCCGTGAAATTCAAGATACCAAGCTTGCGCTTCTGAAGCACATTAACTGCAAAATACTCACAGCTAACATGCACTGCTAGGACTGGACATAAAGCACTCAGATGCTTCTTGCATATGCCTGGCATTGGCTGCAGAACGGCATGTAGACAGGCACTATGCAGTATAACTTGCAGCAGTTAGACCATGTACAACATGACACAGCAGCATGCTCTTGTACAAAGACAACAGCAAGATAGTCTCGTCCACATTGATGCAACTAGGAGAGCACAAAATATCACAGAGAATGTCAAGCAGACAGTGGACGCCATGAACTTACCCACCTGAGGGTGCCGCTTTGCCTTCAACCAGAGACACATCCTGCCTGGCCAGACCTGGTGGAGTGGGTAGGGGCCCTGCAGCACTGCCACTGGATCCCCGGGACAAGGAGCCACCACTTGGGCCTGTTGCCAGTGGCCCACCCGTAATGCTGGACGTATCAGCTGACCAAGAGCCTGCGTCGTTTTTCCTACTCAGCAATGGCTGTGAAAGCGTGTAAGCATGTTTGTTAGCATGCAAGCATGTTCACGGTTCATGACCAGCTGTTCTTATGTCATGTAACATTGGTGTGCAATCTGCTGGCATGTGCCACAAGCATGAATGTTGCTACTGTTGGCTGAGCTGGTACCATTTTGGCACAATGCTATGCAGCATGTGTGTCTTCAGCAACAGACTTGCCTCTGCTGATCTCTGACTTGCAGTGGGCATGACACGAGGCAGCAAAGCTGCTGGCTGATACAGCATCACTGTTGTAGCAAAATCCAGGAACTTGGTGAGGTCAGGGGTGCACTGCAGGAATGCATATTTGGCAGCAAACTCCTCCTCTGTAATCTGTTGGTGCTTGGGGGTGGCTTGAGCCAAGCCCTCCAGGCCAACTATAGCCAAGCGTAGCAATGTATGCTGGTGCTGACCTGACTGTTTGGAAATGTTGTGCAGAAGCTTGGCCACCTGCAACCCAAACCAGGACCCCTTTAGGGCCCGTATAGCAACACAGACGATCAGAGACCCAGACAATGAAAATGAGGCATGGAGCCTTTGACTGTGCAGGGTTTAGGTCCATCTCTCACAGCGTACCGTCATATACTACATACACATGTACAACCTGTCCTGCAATTGATGTTGCCTGGTGCTGTTGTCTCTTGATAGCTTAGTTGTAGCAGTGTCGACATGTGCAGGTGACAACTTGTGATGGACTATGCAAGGCAACGACGCAAGTTAGGAGAAAGCAAGAGCAGTTGTCGATGCTAACTGCAGCCGCTTGCTGGTCCTCTGTGCTCCGCTCCATGGCCATTTCAACATAAACAATAGCAAAGTTCTTGACCAATGGCGCTGAAGCATCAGTCAGGTACAGATCCAGCAAAGCATCGAGCGGCAGCTTGATTTGATCATGACCTCGTACTCTCTTGTTGACATGTGATAGCATCTCCAGTACCTGTGCGCGATAAAGGCATGATATTTGAGCTGCTAAGATCGTGCATGTTGAAATGACAGCAGACTCACTTTCTTCTTGGTGAGTTCGTGAGGGGACTTCAACTGCCCAAGCACAACAGGTAATAATCTGCTCAGCACCTGCAGTCATGCTCACGAGCAGGTCCGTTTGCAGGTAACCACTTTTAAAGAAGATGAAATTTAGCTGGCTTATCTCCAGTACTGTGTGGTCTGGCAGTCTTGCTTGCGTTACTTCCACACCCACCTTCTCCAAGTTGGTCTCCTCGGTTGTGGCTAGTCTTGTGAGGACTCGATCAAGACTGTCTACTTCCTGCTGAGCGGTAGCTGACATGAAGGGCAACAGGCAGTGTCGAAACTAACACTGATCTGGCTTATTGCTAGGTGAGCGTCTGATGACCTAACGTCGCAGATCGGCGACGGCACAACGACATGAGGTTTAGCAACGCTTACTGCACTCGACTTTAGGATATATGGCAGGGAGATGCACGAAAAGCAGTTCTTTTGTTGTTTCGGCAGGTACCTGCTAAACCTTTCCTTGACTTGCGGGGGGGGGGGGCAAAGCCTGGACATCCAAAGCAGCCCTGAGTCGTTGCCCTCTGTCCCAAAAATATAAGGCACATGAGGGCTGTGTAAAATGATGATATACATTCATACGATACACCAGCTCAACATGATAGCAAGCAGCCCATACGGCTGGCCCACAAACCATGTGAAGACAGCAAACAGCCCAAACAGAAGCAAACTCTTGCGCCCTTAGGCTAATTATAATGGCACATGGACAGTTAAGCTACTAGGCTAGCCTGAAATATAATTATCATCTTCGCATGATGTGCCATGATGGCTGCTTTGATTGCACGTGCAACCTATGGCATGATAATAATACGCCATAATGATTATATGAATTTGATCCATAATTTGTAGAGTGAAGCATATCATATATATAAACATGATGTTTATTTTGCCATGATGTTGTCATGACGTTTATTATGCAGAGGGGTCAAATGGAGGAAATCAGTAACATATTTACAGTGAATGTGGCTTCACTAGCTCCATGCTGAACTATGGTCTAGGGTCAATGTACACATATGGATAGCCCTGGCCAATATGTGGCAGCATGTGGTGGTCAAGCAGCGCGTTCC
>JAABUU010004581.1_pt1 | contig 16155 bp, 12 predicted proteins | sample 5559301 | NCBI WGS metagenome assembly JAABUU01 (sample SAMN10711884, study PRJNA513360) | rock metagenome | isolation source: Antarctica rocks | place: Antarctica: Victoria Land, Richard Nunatak white | reverse complement strand
TGCTCGGGTGTTTGGCTCATGAACCCCTCCGTGCATGTCTCCATTCAGCATTCTGCGGTCTCCATTGTCTGTCCGTGCGCGTGGGTCCCTGAGGCCGTGATCAGCACTGTGATGAGAGCCACCGGGGCTGGTGGACCTGTGGGGGTGTGAGGGGGGTGGTGGGGGTGGGTGACCAGAGCGTTGGTCAGGATGTCTGCATGCACAATGGACATGTACATCTCTCAATTTTACGCACTCAGCATGGGTCACAAACTGCACATTGACGACTCATAGCGCACAACAACGCACACATTGCTGCTGCTGGCGGCCAGATGCAGATTCCTGCATTGTTATGGACAGATGATCACAGCACATCCAGCGCCTTCCATCAATTCAGCTTGAATCTACAGAGCCAATTTCATCACTGTTGCGGCTCACATCAAAGAACAGAGCAAGATGTCCCATGACAAGACATACCGACACATCAACCAAAGCAAGCTCACCCATACTGCCCCTGGAAGCCGCCCTGATGAGAAGGCGCCTCATATGCATACAATGGTGCCTGACCAGAATAGTCTGGGCCCTGCCGGTCATACCCCTGCCTAGGGGGGCCGTAGGGGCCTGCATCCCTGCGTGGTACCTCTTCTGCTGGGTTATACGGCCGCCGCAAAGGAGCCCTGCAAGATGTGCGATGATACATGAGTTACGCGCTCATTTCACAATGGCACATCCTGCAAATGTAACAGCACTCAGTTGCTATGATTGCATGTGCAGCATCACAGGCCCACAGTCTGAAAACAGCTTCATGATCTCACCACACCAAACGCTCTTCATGCTACCAAGGTATCAAATCAGATCAATGGTTGCTTGTGCAGGACCTTTGACGGCGCAGCACTTCAGCAGCAGACTGTGAAAGATCAGAGGACTTGCCAGCTGACCCCCGCAAGCCGCAGGACGCGCTGAAATGAAGATGCACATTGGGCACCTTGAACAGCACAGCTGTGCCCTGGCAATGTTGTGCTGGACTTCATATGCAGTTTGCAGACGTCTTTCCCATGATAGCTTGGGGAGTTGCCAGCAAACTACTGACTTCTTCCCCATGCCAAGTGGAGAGGCGCTAACAAACTGCTGGCACGGCCATGCAGCCTATGGATAAGCACGAGTGATGTCCAATGGGCGTATGCTCAGCTCATGACCAACTGCTGAGAGACCCTTGAGCACGAAAGCAGGTGGTATAGTCTTCCACCTGTCATGACCATCCTGAGTGTATTGGCGTCCGCTGGCCCAGCGGTCATCACTACGAGGGCCATAACGAGGATCATCACTACGAGGGCCAAAACGGGGATCATCAGTAGGATGGCCGCTGTAGGAGTAGGGAGCTCGGGCTGCAGGCTGTTGACCTGGAGCCATTGCATGATCGTCTTGCAAACAAGGCTTGCATTACTTGGCTGATACAGTCTGTGTTACAAAATGCAGCAGCGTTGCAGAGAGCAAGGTCTGTCACGACACCTCTGCTGGACAACGTATGCTGATGTGACATGTATTTGCATCCCGAAGGATTGTGACTTGAGTCCTTTTGGCCGGGTGGATGGATGGTATTAGCAGTGGCTGCAGGTGCATCTGATAGCAGATATCAGTCAAGTGTGGCATGTTAAGTGGCTGACATGATGTAGATGCACATGCTTATGCTGCTATGTCGACTGCAAAAAAAGCTGGAAACCCGATCGGAGGGCTCATCACAAGAGGCCACGCTGCACTGACCTGGCGGCCCCACAAACTGGCGTTCATCTTCCTCATAAGCAGGATGCCGGCCAAATGCTGCAACATCAGGGGGGCCTCCGGGACCCTGAGGACCCCCACTCAGGGTGGGAAACTCATCCTGCCGCAGATTGCCCTGCAACAGCATTGGTTCATCCAGTATGTCATCAGCTGTTGCAGGCTGCATATGCTCGTTTTTTAGCGGATTGATGGGCGGACTCCCTGTTCACTGCCAGCCTGGCTTGGCACAGGTTGCCAGCCATCATTGTTTTGCACTATCAGCAGTGCATAGGCCTGGCTTTCAATCTGGCATCAAGCGCTGCTGGCTGGAGCTGGAAGTTGCTTGCAACAGACACACATGACATTCAGATAACTGTGCCAGGCTTCTTTGACATCTACTGTCTGCAGACTAAATGAAGCAGTGCACGAGCTGTGTATGAGCCTGATGACGATGATGCAGATGAGGTGCACAGGAACACGTGCGCTGACTTGAGGTGCCAATGAAAGCCATTGCTCAACGCTGGTAGTCAACACATGTGCAGCTTATAATGCCTGATCAGGATTCGATGCCTGTCATGACAAATGGCATGATCTGTAGTGCTTATGGCAACGGAATTCAGCAGCATCCACAGACCTGGCGAGCTGCAGCCTGCCGTGGTGCTCCCCACGCTGGTGCAGGTACGGCTACTGGGCCATTTGGTGCATGAGATGCCGTGTCACGTGGTGCTGGCTGTGCCTGATCGCCAGGACCAGCGCCCCAGGCATTTGCTGCTGCAGCTGGCTGTGCAGGTGGCTGCTGCTGGGTCACCCAACCCCCTGCCCTGTTGTTCACACGGCCAGCATGAAGGTTTCTAAGCTGAAATGTGTGTCGCAGGAAGCACAACAGCATAGAATGTTTTTGACTTACTTGGGAACCAAAGGGATGTTTGGATCATTGCCATGGTTCTCCGATCTGAACAGCACATGAAATGGAGTGCATACAGACCAGGTACAGGTTTGAGCGTAAAATCAACTGCAACACCAGCGCAGCATACCTAACACTAGGCAAATTGACAGGTGCTGGGGCCACGACCCGACCCAGGCTCACCATGCCTTTCCTCCTGCAGGCGTAGGCACAGCAATAGGTCAAACAGTTGCACTGCTGTCAAGGTAGCTAAAAATACTGTCACTGCTTGGTGTGCTTATAGGACTGACCTTGTCGCCGACGCCATTGCAGACGTGTGTGAGACAGCTTGTAGGGTGTGCGCCCCCGGCTTGTCCTGTATACAGATGCTAGGCAACCTGGCTGACGTATACAAGGTGTACCGTGCACCAAAGAGCAGCGGACACTCTCAGTAACAACAGTCAGCCATCGTACTGTTGCGTCATGTACTGATGTGCACAAATTGCCGTGTTGAACACAGCAGCTGCACTCGCTAGCAGACAACGCACTGACGTTGATCAAGCAGTTTTCCGCCATCACATGCACTGACCCAAAAATCCGGACCAGACCTCTACTCGCAGCACGCACAAGAGCTTGTAACATTCATTAGGCCGCAGTGAAGGAAAAAGCAAGGGCTGCACCTGCTTTAAGCTTCAAGCGCACAAGGCCTAGGCCTTGCCCTTGCGATAGAAGCAGCCTGAAAGAGCAGCAGCGTAAAGCGCCGCGCTTCCTTGTCACGCTTTGCAGCTTTCTATACCTAAGAGTGTCCTGCTCACCGGCAAGTTGCCTCGCTCAGGCACTCGGAGGCTTGCTGTGCAAAATATGTATAGTCGGCAGAAATTGCTACAGCCTATTCAGTACTTTACGATGTATTCAGCATGCAAAAGCTGTAAAGTGTTGTCGTATGCTGCAGGGACCGCAGCTTAATTTGCCTGAACAACTGATGTGGTGATGCCATTTTGGCAGGCAGGTGTCAAGGTTTCAGCGTCAAGCTCTGGCGATCACCACAGACTGGTGACTACGCCGAGTACCTGTGATAGAGGCTGCAGCAGTGCATTGGGCACCTCCTGTCTGGCAAAGCACTGACGCGAGACCTATTTACGAACAGAGCCTGCATGCAGCTGCAACAGGACGCACTTCCATGTAGGCTTCACGTTATGCTATGAAATAGAATGCTAGTTGCTGCTGGTGCATAGAGCCTTCTGTGACTTCTGTATAGCATACCAGGGACTTGACACTTGTTTATGGAACCAGGCGGTTGCTCGGCATGACATTTGTTGCACGCAAAGATAAGAAGTGGATCCTGCTCTCCCAGAGCAGCTTGCAGACATCAAATTCCCAGCTTACGTTGGACTTGCCCGTGCTGAGTCAGCTGGAGCTTGTTGCAGGCTGTTCAGCTTTTGTATCATCATATGATGATCACAGATCATGCTGTGACAAATGCTTGATATTGACACATCAACTCTGTTTGCACTAGGCACAGCTTACAAAGTAGAAACGACTGCTGGTCCTGTATAGGACGCTCTGCAAGTCGTGTCATGATGTCATGCTCTGTCCTACTGAGCTTAATCAAGGATCCATATATGTCCAGTATCACCCAAAGCATTGTGCCAAGCAAAGCTGCAACAGCTTATCAGGCACAGAAGCTGCTGCTACTTGGGAAACTACATGGTACGGCTTAATGCTTAGATGATGCATACCTGAAGGGCCTCTCAGTTTTTCTGAACGTGATTGCTTTCTCCTAGTAGCAGCACTGCCCAAAAGGCAGCTACACTGATGAATGTGTGAGTCATGTGTACACCATATGCATGTAGTCAAGTGGAAAACATCACACTTGTACTCGGGGCTTGAATCTTGTGATTTCCAGTCCCCAGTAATTTAATGCAACAAAGCAGGGAATTCAACATATCTGGCCGCAACAAATTGTGTGAGTTCTGCACTACGCAACAAGGCTGGATGCTTCTAGCCTGTTGATCTTGCAGAGGCTGGGCAAAGTAGAGCTGACATGACAAGGCCTAGGCGCATGCCATCACAAATGACTTGAAAGTGAACATTGTAGTAGAACCAGGCAGGCAAAGCTTTGAGACCTGGTGCTTCCAGCAAATTAGGCAGATGCCACATGCTATTGCTATCACGCGCAAGCAATGTTAGACACTGCTGAATGATCTACAGCTTGACATGTGTCTGCTTTGTTAGCCTATGGTGCAGCACTTAAGCTCAAAGACTGACACGCTTGATTGCTGTTTTGCGGTGCCTGCACAAACAAGGTTCGCGCTGAGATGCCGACACCTATGACAGGCTGGAACCATTCAGCACAAAGCCATGGTGCAGTGCTGTAGGAGGCTCAGATTTTTTGTTATGCTGCACTGTCTTATCTTCATGCCCGAAAAGCATCCCACCTGACAGTGACCTGAGGCAAGTTGTTGCTGTACTGACAATTCCAACTAAAGAATAATGAAAGGCCATAGTGCCCTATTGGGGGACGCGAGCATGGGTTGTTGTGGCTGCAGGTAACTGCTGGCTGGCAATGTGGTCTATAACATTGCAAGCAGAGCCCACCTCCATCTGTACGAGCAGCAAACAGAAGCGCAAGCTTGAAGGACGCGAGTCTCAAAAAGGACACAATGGCCTGATCAATGCAGATTGCAATGTTAATCTAAGGCCTTATGGTAAAGGGCAGCTGCAGCTGACTTCCACCCTTTGTCATAGCTACGATAATGTTACTACTTGCCCTTGGGACATGTGTACACATAGCACAGCTGAAGAGCTATTGAGCAACACTAGAACATTCCTGTCTTTGTGCAAGCTTGAGACACGTCAGTCACTAGAGTCGTTGCTGCTGGCTATAGCGGCTTCAAATGCAATTTTCTAAAGCAAGTGTGGGTGAGCAAAAAGACAAAGCTGGAAGGAGTGTATCTCAATCGCTGTCTCAGGAAGATGCATCATATGATAGGAGGTTCATCTTCCTGTTGTGCATGTGAGCCTTGCCTATCTGCTAAAGCACTGCTTGTCTGCGCATGCATGTTGATTTGCATGTGAATTTTGCTTTTGTTTCTTGTGCTCTTGCCAACATGGAAAGCAGTAAACAGCTTGGCCCTCACAAGATCAAGACATAAAATCAAGATTCATCAGTACTCTGATAGCTGGTGTCCACCATCTGCCAAGGCCAGCTGATTGCGCCATTGTGGTCCACCCTTTGTGTATGGTGGCAAAGCTCTCCAAACCAGACAGCTGCCCCTGCTCCAATCTTAGTGAGCAGACTCCACCAAAGACATCACTAAACTGCTCACATCTAGCGCCAGCTGGCTAACACCCATCAAATTCTTAGAAACCAGTAAGGGTTGGGCATGTGGTTCAACGGTTGAACATGCTGACCATCTAGCATTAGGTATCTGCTGTCCCTAGCTGACAGTCTGTCCATAAGTGGATTGTTCAAGTCGGACATCTTGTGCCCTCTGCGTATGATCTGTATCAACCTGCAGATGCTCCAAGATCTCCGTTTGGATATTGCCATGACTCATCGCATACTGTGCAGGTATTCTCGGGAGCCTGACTCGAAGTTGCGACAAGTCTTCAACAGCTGGTGCCGGCAGTACAACGGAGCCAGGATCTCCTGCATGTGGCATCGTTGGGTACTGGCGTATGCTCCTGCGCGGGTTCAAATGGAAACAGTTCTTGCCTGCTAAGCCAGATTTAACAGGTCAGTGATCAGGCCGATGCTTACACTGCTGTCCAATCGAGCGGGACAACAAGTTTGCCACTTGCTACGTGTGAGGCCGTAATCAAAGCAAGCAGTACTCGGTTCCGAGCTGCGTATCTCGTGCAGAAGCCAGCTTCGCTCCAGCGAGTACTCGCGTAGCCACCAGCAAACGGCTAGTCTATGCAGTCGCGGTTGGAAGTCACTTCAAGGCTTCCTTTTGCATCGGCAGAGTTGCTCTTGGCATAGCGCAAACACGACCGCCAAGAGCACGAAACACTGAATTAAATACTTCTGTTGCTATGGCTTCCAGGCAAGCTTCTGGCGATCTTGTGTGCAGTTGGTAGTTGGAAATCTTTGAAGCGTTCTCTGGCTGGGTCAACACCCTCTGCACTAACACTGTGCCCTGCTGTGTGAGCACCTCCGATGTGCACTGTTGTACATGTTGTCATAAAAGTCCTACTCAAGGCACTGCAAAAGCAGCACACGGCATGCTGATGGTGAATGCAGGACTGATGTTTCTGCCTCCCACATGAAGATATCTGTCCTAGTATTGCATGGGGACAACATCTTGCTTGCAAGCCAGACTGGTTATCCTCAGCAAAGCTATGCCCTCCTACAAGGTAATCTTACATTCTGTGCCTGCTGTGTAATGCCTCAGTCCAAATCAAGCTGCCTGCTAACTGAATTTTTATCCTGCCAAACTGCAGCATGTCCAATGTATCCCGCCTCCATTTCATCTGCCGTCATCCCTGTCTGTGAGTCTGCCTACAGGTCTTTCCAACATGTTGTTGAAGCTTGTGCACTACAAGAGCTCCTGCTGCCCTCCTGCATTGACTGTAACCACCGAACCTTCCATGCAGCTGTGCTGTGAAACTAGTCGTAAACCAGCTACGTGTCACCAGGAAAAAGACAGCTTGATACAGACTGTGAACACATACCAAAATATCAAGCGGAACCAGAAGTATGAGGTTTGCCTTTAACAGCCACTGCTGTTTTGAAGTGGTTGACCAGCAAGAACTAACTTCATTGCGGTTGTCTTCTCAAGACTCTTTGCTGCAGGCAGCTTGCAGCAAGGTGAACAGCAACATGAAGCTGTTGCACGCATCTCTCGACAGCAGGCAGGCATTGCAATCGACAGGAGTAGCATCGACCGCCTGGAAAACCAGTCTGACACATTCTGTGCTCACACAAGCAAACCAACCGGAACAGACGGCGCCTCTGGCCTTACTCTTCTACAGGTACACTGTAACGGATTTGGTGTTGACTAGTCAGCATGTACCGGTCTTCGGCTGTGTCAAATGCATACAAGCACCTTCTATGCGCACTCACTTCCTAAACCCTGCGAGTGGTGCTTCAAGAAATTGAGTTTATGCGTCGCTTTTGAGCATATGGCTGTGTACTCTCCTCAACATGCATGTATAGCACTCATGCCAGCATAAGCTAGATTGGAGCAAGGCCAGTCCTGCTCCTCCAGCAAGGCTGGAGTGGTTCTGTCCTGTGGCTAAGCTGTCACCAACTGGTTCACAACTGCATCAGCCTGCTGAGCTTGCGTGGCTGTTTGCAAATGCAGGGGCAGAATTCGTCAGGAATTTGCCATCAGCTTCATCAGGGCATAGATGCACATGGATGTTATGTTCTGCACTCCAGTTAGATGCAATCTTGCAATGCAACTCCGTGGTTGGATCTCTGCAGGGAAGAGGGCCAGATTGAGTCCATGAAGTCAGGCTGAGTGGGACATGAATTGAATGCCCAATTGACAAACCCTAAACCCATTTCACAAGCCCTCAACCCATTTCACAAATCCTCCACACGAGCTGCCTTCATTTGAGGCTTTGAGAGGTCACGTCAGTCGGAACTGAAAACCGTAAACACCCACGCTAAAACATTATCAGATACAACAGCTTTTTCAAGCAAGGTATCTCACAACATGTCTTTCTTTGCAGGGAAAGGCACAGGACTGTGCCAATGAAGTCAGGCTGAAAGGGCATGAAGTGGATGCAGTCCTTGGCAACCCACCTCCACCACTGCAGATGGACAACACTCTGCTGGCAGATGCCAAGTGGTTCAACAAGCGCTGGCTGATTGCATTCAATCAAGGTGAGCACGTGGTGTCCATGCAGCTGTGAGCAGCTGCCTCTGAGCTAACATAATAGCTGCCTCATCTGAGATTTCTTGCCTGCTACTGAGCTGAGATGCTGCTGAGAGCTGTTTCCCCCTCTCGAGCTTTCTTGCTTGTCCTGTGCTAACCTACTCAATGCCAACTGACTCATGAGTTTAGACATTCTGGGCTTGTGGCATGTGCGCTGCTGACATGTTCCCTGTTGCCGCTCCTGTCTTGACATCTGGGCATGCCATCCGTGGCACAAGCTCAAGCACAAACTCATGCAGCTGAAGAGCCCGCCTGCTCAAGCCAAGTCTGGCTGCTTTGAGTCTCAAACTGACTTACATTGCTGTTTGTTCTGACTCAGTCTCAGCTGTGTATGTGTGCTGTGAGATGAAGCCCATGAGCTGAGCTGCCTTCCATCATGTGCCAATTGACAAAGCATTTGTTCGGCTGACCTAGTTGAGCTTATTTGGAACTCAGAGCTCGGGTCCATGACGTAATCTGAGTGACCTCGGCAACCTGCGCCTTGCTGACTCAGCTACTAATACAGCCGCTGGCTGACACTCTCTAGCTCTTGTAGCAACCTGCTGTGAGCTATGATGCTCAATGGGCAATGCAAGTGAGCCAGCTGGCTGAGTTGTGTGTTCCTCCTCGTAGGTACAGCACCAAAGAGCCCGTTCAGCTTTTTCCCAGGCGAAGGTGGTGAAGCTCGCAAGACAATCACCTCCTGGCTAGATCAACTCAAGTCAGATTCTCTGATTGACCTGACTCCAGATGTAGCCATTGAAACTGGTGTCTTCAAGGTATGTGACTTGAGCAACATGCAGTTACACACAGTGTGTAGCACTTGTGCATGGTTCGGGACAATGGTTTGCACCTCTAGCTTGCACACCGTAAGTACTGTCAGTTGTTCTGGATGTTGTGAGGAATGCGTTGCACTGAGACTGAACCTTGGAGAAGCATGATTGGCTGGCAACTGTGTTTTTCATGTTTGCCTTGCATGCCTGCTGTGCCCATTGTAGGCATTGGCAGTTGTCATAGTGAGAGACAGATGTATGAGGAGTGAGACATGGTCAAGCATTATGGGCTGGCACGGCTGCGTGGATCAAGCATTGCATGTGGCACTGGTTGCAGCCATGTCTTGTTGCCTTCCTCACGAGAGTTGCCTCCCCTTTGCTGGCAGATAGTGGATGAACATGCTTCCTCTGCTGTTGTGACTCACAAGCAGCGTTGTTTGTGTGCAGTATGTGCTTCTGGTGGTAACTGACACCCAAGAGGGACGAAGCAAGCTGATAGTGAGGGGGGACCGGCAGTCAGGCTACCATATGGATGTCTTTGAGAAGACAGTCAGAGAGCTGTCCCCTTATCAGCTGCATGTAAGCCAGTGCAGTTGTAGCAGGACACATGTACATTGCAAACGCTCTGTCATACGCATGTTACTGCAGCATGCTCACACCAGGAATGACCTTGTAGATATAACAGCATGGCGCAACCCAAGCATATCGCTGTCTAGCTTTGCTTGCATTGCCAGCACATCACTTTGTTGTATTCACATCACGCTGCAAGTGAGCTGATTCGTCAGGCACCTGCAGGTGGCAGAGCCTCTAGGTGGAGGTAGAATCAGACATGATGATGGGTCGAAAGCCATCAACATATATGGCTATTCCAGTGCATATGGCCAAGCCCCACATGATCTCTCAGCTGCCATTGTCAGGCAATGGTACCCAATGTATGCACCAGACAAGATCACTGTGTCATATGAAGGGTACTGAGTCAACAAGCACAATTGTGTGTTTGACTCCAAGTGCAGGGACAATCATATGCATGTGAAATACGCCCAGTGATAGTATGGACCCAGGCTGAGGCTGCGGTCCCAACAGGAGCCTTTATGGCTGAGGGCGTGCTAGTGTGCAGCACCCGTTTGATAATGTCTCCATGCATACAGTAGCAGACATGCCATGTCAGGTAGACGACACTTTGTGTCACATCAGGAGTCAGTGCAGATGCATTGCAATGTCAGACAGTCATTCAAATAGCACTGCGGCATCTATGCATCTGTTATATTAGGAACCAAGTCAAGGTCAGTGTAGTCAAGGGAAGTACCGACTTTAGACTACTTGCAAACTTCATCATCATGCCCAGGATGGAAGTGTTAGCACAGCAAGACATCTAGTGTTGGTTGTGAATTCTGCTCAAGCAGATGCAACACACTGCAGTGCTGACAAGAAATTAAGCAGAGTAGTTGTATCATGTCTCTGTTAGTGTCTCCACAGTGTTGTCAACCGCAGACAATGTTCAAATTCTCTATAAAACAAAGGTGTCCTACTAGCATGTTGCAAGGTGAACGTTCTGCGCTCACCATTGTTGTTGTCAAGAGCTTGAAGAGATAGCAACACACATGCTGATTGTGTCCATTTGCCGAATCTCACTACGGTAAATCCTGGACGGTGATGCCTAGCCATAGATGCATATTTACACACCACATCACATTTGAATCATTCAATAGCATCCAAGGCTACACATTTCTGAGACACAGAATTGACAATAGCTGTAGTTTGCCCTACATGAAGTTCTGCTACTTAGTGTTTTCCATAGGGCTTGTGGGCCCCAGTGTTTGTATATGTGTCAGGACCTAGTGCAGATTTGGGAACACAAATCAAACTAATACTAGACTAACTTGGATGTGCACACGTACTTACAGTGTTCATGCTGTGCAACAAGGGAAATGATGTCTTATGAGACACAACCTTCACAAAGTTGGGTTTTCGGAATCAATGGTGACGTTTTGATATCAGACTTCGTTGTGAAGGTGTAGGTCGCAGACTGCGACTCGCAGTCGTTGGCATACGTGCCAACAGATCAATCATGCGGGATGTTCCAGGACCCCAACGTGGCCTGGTGTCCACGTTGTGTGGGCACAGGCAGTCGTTGTCAGCCGTTGTTGCTTCAGCAGGTCTTGGCGCCAGTTTTCATTCAGTTCAGTTTACATTTCCTGTCTTTAGGACTCATCAGGGGAGTCAACAGACAATAACTGGGAAAACAATATACACTGAGGACTAAATGTTCAAGGCGTTCGACAATAAAGCACCAAAGAAATTGCAGCTCTGAACCTCTTCACGTGGATAATGTAAAGTCGATTTGAAATTAGGGTTTTTGAAAGTCAGTCAGCATCTGAATAAGACATCCTACTGAGTTTCCCAGTGGCAGGCCAAAAACCAGAACACAGGAAGTGTTTGGTAAATTATCGTGCAATTGCATGTAGACAGCTGTACAGCCGTGGAATTAACATTTTGCATTGGTCACTGCAATCGACTTGGAGCTTGTGTCGAGAATGCCATCGAGGTGACATTCTACACACAATGTCGTAAGACCATGAAGAGGATGCAGTCATCACAGAAATGCGTGGATGAGTCGTGCATCGAGTGTCAGTGAGCTCTCTGCCGCAATTGCAAGAAGTAAACTTACGAAATTTACCCTCCAATATAGCCTCCAATGTACATGTGTACAATGTCGCAAGTTCGCACATTTGCTTCTTGCCCGCAACCCGCAACCTTCAGGACCACAGGCAGCCAAAAGCTATGCCGAACTTTTCTTGATATGAGACGAATTGGCTGGACTATATTCTGGATTGCGGGTTGTTGCGAGCATTTGCGTAACAGGGTGAGTCTGGACACACGCCTTGGGCCGTACTTTGTGCTGTACTTGCGAGGAGATTTGATGCTGCTCAATTCTAAAGTAGTTTCATCACAAGTAGTTACAGTTGATTGCCGGATAATGGTTTCCTCAAAGGTGCGAATCCGATGACCAATTTGTCATTACACTGCAATAATTTGTGAGCAGTCGCTCTGACATGAGTGGACGTGAGTCAGAGAGCATCAGGAATCATCCGTGCGAAGCTGATAACGAACCTAAAATCTCAGCCGGAACAGTTCGGAACAGTCTGACATCGATGGCCTGCGCATGCGCCTGTAAGTACTGCGCTTTGTAGCTTTGCCCCCTGCTCCAACCCAGCGTGATGAAGCGTTGTTTTAACTTGTCCTTGGTCGTCGGCGCTTACGCGTGGATCACCACCTTGCTTGTGGTGCGGTCGAGCGGTAAGCTACACCGGTTATACTTTGCGTATTCATCTCAAATAAAAGCGTGTATCAAAACACGAACGTGTACTTTGCATGGAAGGGTAATTATCACGGTAAGGTCGTACCTGCCGAACCGATGGCCATCCCATGGATGTACACATGTGCAGTCCTCCTTGCATGCCTAGTGTTATTGACAACTCGCGCATATAGCAATCCTGTTTGTACTGTTCGTGCAGTTGCTGTCGACAAATATATCGTCTGAGCCCACCGCTTATGCCTATCGAAAGCTTTGGTCAACGGCTTGACCGGATCTTACACTGGCCATCTTACCATGGTCGCTGGCTATAGCTGGCGTAACGACAGCTATAACTTCACGATCTGGACTGATGTATGTTGAGCCTTGCAGGAACCTCTTTGTCGTGCGGCAACAAAACGAGCGTTCAGTCTGGGGACTTGCTTTCAACTCTGGAGCTCAAATGACCTGACTGAGCAACAGTTTGCAACACTCAACCCCACTGTTTATCCATCCTGTGGATCAAGCCTGCAGACAGGGGTGTCTGTGTGTCTCGGCAACCGTAAGCTCTGTGCATGCATGTTGATGCGTATCTCTGTGACGGGAAGAGACACACGCTCTGAAGTCCGCATACTTTCATGATACTTTGTATGCTGCTGCACTTATGTTGACAAGTCCTGACTGAGGCGACTGCCAGTCTGCTCTGCAAACTTCCTCTGACCAGGTTTTGTCATTGCAGACTCGTGTGCACACGCAAACCACTGTTGTCAGATTGCCAACTGTGACTTTGTATACACTTGTGCAAGTTAAGTCAAAGCAATTTGGTGTTTGCTTAGACTCCTTTTGGACACAGCTTTTGCTTTGTGCAGAGCTCCCAACTTCAGCTACATGTGGCTCCACATATGTGGTGTTGCCAGGAGACTATTGCTACCGCATCTGGACAATTGCTGGCCTGACACAAGGGGCCTTTCTGGCGTTAAATCCAAACATAAACTGTACAGACTTACCAATCAACTGGGTTGTATGCACCTCTTCACCTGGCAGTTCAGGTATGTTAAGCCCAAAAGCGTCATGTGTGTAAGCTCCAAACCCTAGTGAGTGGATGCAAAGGCCTTTGTAGAAGTATGTACACCACACACAAGACTGGTAGGCCGCTGCAGCATAGCATGTAGTCTTACGTAGGTCAGGTGTATTGAAAAGCATACATTGCTGACGCATTACTAAGTAAGTCCAGTAGGTTTCAGGCAGATATCGAGTAAAAGCTATGCCATTCAGCATCAATCACTGCCCTGCCTTGGTCCCAGTCTTGACTTAAAATCCATGGTTGTATGACAGGTCATATAGCAGTGAGTGTCTAAAAAGGCAAAGACAAGATTACGCCTTTGCTGATCAAAGAACAGCCCAAGGATTAACTGAGGGTGATGTATATTGGGCTTCCCTAGTGACTGTCTACATTTGCTGACACTAGCAAGGCCTGCCTCTGACACCGCTGCCCTATGTCACTACACGCATGCAAGATGTCAACAATGTTGTGCTCATGAGTGGCTGCACTCCGGAGCTCCGTGTTGAGTGCAGGCACTGCAGCTGGTATCAGTAACAGCAGTGTGCCAGTGGCAACTGGTGGCAGTACCAATGTCAGCAGCTTCATATCAGGACCCACTGCCTCAGCAGTACTGGGTCAATTCAGTCAAGTATGCCCCATCAAGCAAAGCTGGTCAAGTTCCATTGGCATGCCTGCTATGCAAAGTCACACACTCTATGTACATCACATATCATTGCAATACATGTGTACATTATATTGTTGCAATCACCTCTGAGGGCACACCTAAGACTTTGTCATCAATGTCTTTGCGCATACACTGCAACATTGCTGCTGGTATCCTGTATGTAGTCCAAGTCACAATGCATGCAGCAAGTGTAGCAGCAGAATCAGCACTTGCTGCCAGCTGCAGCCAGCATGTACAGACTATGCAACTTGACCGTAATGTGATTGCACAGACAGTGTGTTGTTGAATTCTGCAGGTATCAAACACTACTCAGCTGCTTCAGAACTTCATCCAGAATTATGGCGTGCCTCCAGGCCAATCTTCTCAGGTTGCGAATCTATTGTTTCAGCTACATAGTGGAGTCAGCATGCATGTGTCATTTACAGCACAACTGAGCGTGTTTTGAGCATCTGCTATGGTGTTGCTCAATACCTTTACTGCTTGTTCAGCAATTGTGAGGCATGGCATGATGGTGGCGAGTCTCCTTGCCTCTGAGCATGATCAAAGATGTACATGCGTGTACTTGTTTGGCGCAAATGCCCGCATCCTACTTGGTAGTACCATCCTGCAATTCTGCTGCTGACCGTGTACGCTAGTGCTACATATCCTGTGAATACTGTAAATTTGATGATTTCTGGTTGCTACTGATGGTGCTTAGACAAGAGGCTTTTCTGTGCATGGCTGGGGCAGCAGAAGGCCTTGTTGTTGTCCTGACTGCCCAAACTGTCCATGATGCAGTCATGATGTGCAGTCATCATTGGCAGTTGTCCTGATCTGTCATGACCAGCTAACACTTTCAAAGCTCATGCTGTAGGTGAGCAGTAATCTGCTGAGCCAGTTCACTACAGCCACCAGCACGCTGCACACGTTGCTGACTGGTTTGGGGACCAGTACATCCCTGGTGAGCAATTCATCTTCTCATGTTGGACCAATTGCAAGGACTTGCCAGTTTGATGTGCACGTCTGCCTAGGAGCATTGATGGCCTTTTAAATCCGCGGCGATGTAAAGAAACTTTTGTTGTGGAACCCAGTCCTGCATTTACGCCCTGTTTGTCCACTTTCTCCAATCCCATCATCATCTGGACTTCGCTGCGGCTGCCATCTATATAAACCTCCAGAGCCATGGATTCAGTCCTCCAGCTTGAGTCAGTGAGATGTCCAGTTATGTTGGCGTAATCACTACAATGACATTGCAAGTATGCACAAGTATGTTGTCATGGTCTTGTCAGCTGATATCACACAAGTATGACATGGGGGGTGTGGGAGAGTGTTGCTGTGCTGGTGCAGTATGGATTCACACCATACCTGCTGTACAACTCAAGCCAGCTGTCCAGTCTTTTGGGGGCGACCCCCCCCAGCTCTGCTGCTAGTAGACGCATGCGCAGCCTGCTCCAATCCTCTTCGTCAACCAACCCATACACCAACTCCAATGTCCCTCAGAGGATCGACTTCCGTAGCTTGCAGGTTGGGACCAAAACTTACAGCTACATGAGTGCCGTCAAGAGTCAGTCGCCATGCGGTAAGACGACACGGGGCAACATTCTTGTTCTCTTATATAGAGTCCTCCTCACATTGTTGACAACACCGATACCGTAGTACAGTGCCAGTGCTACTCTGAGGCACACACCCACATGCTCAATGGACTGGTCCAGCAAATTCAGGCCCAACAAAAATCCTTCAAGAGACTGATTGCTCATGTGCAGGTTGTTCCACTAAGGTTTGAGGCAGAGATTAATCCTGGCTACAGCCCAGATTTAGCTACACAATCACGTATCTTGCTGGAATCTCAGCTGATGATTAATCCGAGCTGCATCCTGGATTCATCCGTTTTTGCTAT
>JAABUU010004580.1_pt1 | contig 16160 bp, 16 predicted proteins | sample 5559301 | NCBI WGS metagenome assembly JAABUU01 (sample SAMN10711884, study PRJNA513360) | rock metagenome | isolation source: Antarctica rocks | place: Antarctica: Victoria Land, Richard Nunatak white | reverse complement strand
GCAGATACCTGCCCAAGCCTTGCAAGAGTGCCAAGCTGTCGTGCATGAGGCTCCGGCCAATCCAGGTTCCGTAAAGGCTGCAGGCTTGGAGGCCATGGTCCAGGTGGTAGTAAGCTGCTGCCGGTATGGTCGGTACCTCCAATGCGAATTGTGCCCGCCGACTGCAGATGCCTCAAGTAGTGCTGCTCCAGTTGACCCATGTGATGCATTCCCTGGTTGCGCTGTTGGTCCCCATGACCAAACACGCTAGATCGTTGTTGATCGCCTTGAGCCAACTGGAACAAGCTTGGTGGTTGGAGGGCTTGAGAAAACCCCGCCCCCCCACCAAAGGTGGGAGGGGCTGAATTGTGCGGCAGCAGATGTACAAGGCCTTCCTGCTGGGTGTGGTGACCCCCATGATCCACAGCACCCCAAACATGCCTCAACAATGGCCCTGGAGGAACGGCATGGGTGAGCAGCGAGCTGGTGGGAGCACTGTGCACAGGCGGCAAGTACTGCTGCTGTAGGCTGTCGCCAAAGGCTTGGGCGCTGCCCTGCATTGGGGGCAGATCAACATCCAGGCCCAAGCTGAATGCTGACCTGCACAGTACATACAGCAACATCAGCATCAGGTTGGTAATATTGTTGCATCTAGATATTTGAATAGACGCCAATAAAACAGTGACTGGAAAAACAAAGCTCTTGTCTGCAAGTGGTAGGAATGCAAGCTGTATGCATACGAGACACCAGTTTGTTTCCAAGAAAAAGGTAAGCTGGGGTGACACAAGGCATGCTAGTCGCATGTGTGTCAGCCTTGCAAAGAGTCATGATGCTGTCCTGATGACCTGTTACTGGACAACCAAAGTGCGTGTCATCAACGCCGTGTGTATGAAGCAGACACTTGTTATCTATCTCTGCACCAGCTGACGACTCACCTTTCCAACTCAGTAGCGCCTCTGCTGGAGTAAGGTATGTTGAAGGGCAGATCCAGGCTTGCAACTGCTGCTGCAGGGCTGCCCTGGACTGCCCTTGCCATTCCAGACTGGCCAACCTCAAAAGGGCTCTGAAGCTGCCCTGCCCCATGCCTCGCATTTGGATTCCCACCCTGAGGAAGCACAAGCCTGTCACTAGGGGCTGATGGAGAGAGACCCATGAGAGAGGCCCTGCGTCCACAGAGGACCCTGCACCTAGCCCATCTGCCACAGCAGCAGACCCTAGATCTGCACTGCTGGTTAGAATCGCCAGATTCTTTGGAGGGGCCGCATCCTGGCAAATGGAAGAATCCACGGGGAGCAACTGAGGGCTCAAAGATAAGTAATAATAATAATAATGACAATAATAAATAATAGTAATAATAAGTCTAACGCTTTCCGGCTCATGATGAGCTAGGTACGAGCAGGACAAGTCTTGTCTCTCCAGAGCAGCCTGTCTTGTGCATCCCTTCAAGGCCTACTAAGATGCTCAAGGATAAACAATCCATAAACAGAAGGGTTGTTCTGTTTACCCTGGCTGATCTTGGCCTCCTGAATAGCTCTGGCCGCACATCTTCTTCTTCTCCTCTTGACAACTCTTCCTGCTCTACTGGGGAATTGTCATCACTGGAATCTGAATCTAGGCTGAACTGCTGCTGAGCCTTGCGTCTGGGAGGTTGCCGGCGCTGTGGCTGGCTTATCTCCTGTGTAAAGCATAACATGTTGCTCTGGGATGCTGCAATCAACAGCAAACACCCTGGAAGCACTGCATCAAGTTTGCCCTTCAAAACTATCCAAATGTCATAGCCAACGCAAAGGATGCTTTGCAACATTTTGGGTGAGGCATGTGCATGCATGACATTTTACAGCATGAAGATCGCAGCAGAGTGCAGCCTGTCATCATGTCTTCATGCAAAATGGAGAGCGCGTTTGCACTGACTGCCTGCTGCACATAGCCCATACTAAAGCAGGACATATGTCGGACAAGGTTCAATTTCATGTCCAAAACATGCCGTGCCATGCCTTACCTTTGCTGCGAGAGCTGCACTAGAAATGGTTCTCACCTGTGGAGCTGTTGGACTGCTGGTGGTCGCTCCAGAAGGTTGGCCTGAAAGTAGAGGCCGCTTTCTCTTCTTCTTCTGGTCCTTGGGCATGACCTGCCGCTCATAGTTGAAGCGCCTGCAAACATAAATATTGCCTCCTAAGAACAGCAAGATGCAACACACTAGACAAGAAGGTCCAGACTATCACGGCCAAGTGCCTCAAACAGCTGTCAGCTTGCAGCATGACAGGGCAAACACATGCAGCCATGAGGGCAATGGATGCCCATGTCATAGTTGCAAAGGTTGGCGTGAACTTGTCCAGTCTTATTCTTCTTTTTCCACATCAGCACACAGTGTTGCTGGTATGCTGCCTGCCAAGGAGGACCTCACAGAGGGCGCTATCCAGGGCTATACGCACCTAACCCTACAGGAAGACACATATTTGATGCGTGCATGCACGCATGGATGATGAGTGAGTGAGTGAGTGAGTGAGTGAGTGAGTGAGTGAGTGAGTGAGTGAGTGAGTGAGGAAAAGCAAGAAAGAATGAACAAACGGCTGCAACCATGGCAGCTTGCCAGGTAGCATTGGGCACAACTGATGCTTTCAGACAGATGGGCAGAGAGTTGACCAAGCACGGCTAGAGTCCAACAAAGGCTGTCGATGAACTTCAAGGAGCACAGGACCCAGTTGAGAAGCAAGTTATTAAGCTGCTGTGTTATAGTCAGCTTTGACAACAACCGAAGGATCCTGTCATAAGCATTCAAGCGGCGCCACATGTTGCAGGATACAGCTCTGTCAAGTCATCACATACAACGTGTAACACATTGCAGTCATAGGCAGAGCTGCTGAAGACAGCTGCTGCAACAAGTGGGTTGCAGTGCTACACTGATGCATTGCATCAAGTTGCATACCGCATTTCCTGCAGCCAGTGCCAGGGCCTGCACTTTTTGGTGGGGCCACCCTCTCCCGCCCTTGAACCCCCATCATCTGAGTCATCAGGTGCATCCCTGAGATCAAGGTCCAGTTCCTCACGCAGGCTTGCCAGCAGCTCATCACTAGGCTTCACCCAATCATGATCACCTGTCAGTACATCAATCATGACGTCTTACATAAAGAGCAGAACATTGTAGACCACCACTTGTATAACACATGAGGCTGAGGAGTCTGCAGGCATCATGATGTGACATACCTGATAATTACTGCGGCTATGCTCATGCATAAGGCTCCCATGAATGCAGCACCTGCGCTCTAGGATGCAATGCTGGTGAATGTATGAACATTTAGCATGTGTGAACAATCATGGATGAGAGCCAAGCTGCAGCCTGAGCAGATACATGTCAGTCTGGCATGATGATGCATGTCAAATGCATGAACTGTGTTTGCTTGCCTCAGCACAGTCCTTGAGGTGATGCACTCTGCAACTGAACCCAAGATGCTTTGCCATACACATAAGACTTTTTGAAAGTTCACATATGACAATCACATGGCTTGCATATTGGAGTCTGACCTGCACTTGGTGGCTCATCTGTTTCCTGCAGCTCAGAGGGCACCACTGATGCAGCAGGACCAAAGCGTGAGGGCCCAAGGCGACTGGACCTGCGAGCTGATGGTGTTCCCAAAGGAGATTCAGGCACATCACTGTGCGAAGCAGGACCCCCAGACAATTGAAGACTAGACAGGGTCCCTGAAGCTAGGTGTGATGCTGCCTCAGAGCCTAGGGCTGCTAGAGACTGCCTTTGCTCTGAACCCATACTCCCTGCTGCTGCGGCAAATGGGCCAGACTCTTCTGAGAACTGCTGCTCAATCTCAGATTCAGCAGCTCCAAAAGGCTGAGTGCCTCCGGGCTGAGCTTGAGTCTGAGATGGGCTGAGACCAAGACAGTGCAAGTCTACAGCTGCTCTCACATTCCCACGCTTGTTCATCTTGTGCATATACAAGATGTAGCGCTTGGTGCAGGCTCGATGGGTCAGGTCCAACAGCTGACTCCTTTCAGTGATTGCCTATGCAGCACAAGAAGTATGCTGGGGGCTGTTCTGAAGAACTTTGTCTGCATGAACATACTATGATACCTTGTGGTTGCAGCATGCAGTAGCAGCAGCAGTGCATCAGAATGGTGTGCTGATAACAGCAACTCTGAGACATGACAAACAAACAAAAACGCAAAGAGTATCTTCCCAGTAACTTGCGTGTGTGCATCACACACAAGCAGACAGATCAATAGTTGATTCACCAGTGTGCAATGCAGCACCACTATCTGACAAAGAATGCTATATGCAATGCTGACAGAAGCAGCTGATGCAAGCAGGCCTACCAAGAAAGCATCAGTGCTGATGAAGTTCCAGAACTTGTTAGCCTGAGACAGGTATGTCTGGTCGCGCTTTGTCAGTGGCCACTTGGCAGGCTCATACATGCTGATGTGGGCATCCAGCTCTGGCGGGCCTATTGGTTGCTTTGCAGCAGTCTTTGCCATAATCAGGGCAATGTTCCGGGGGGGACGCAAAGCGTTGCCTGCAGAGCAGAATGCCATTTCAGGCGCTGACATTGATCAAAACTCATTGCTGCTTTGCAACACTCTCCAGACACTGTACAGAGACGGATACAACATCTGCAGCATAAACCACAACAAAGGAACAAGAACAGGCTATCACATAGACGTATTGTGGGTTGTCTCACTACCTGAGCTTGCCAGCTGCCCTGAAGGAGCATCTGTCAGCCTGCTTCGACAAGACCAGCATGTTTTTTCTGCGTTACTTCCACACTGTCCTGCAATCAACCCAACAAAATGACTTTGACCAGTGTACCTTTTCACGAGGTCAGCCATATATACGATAGTCAGACTCAAGTACTGCAGGTATCGGAACAAGCCTGACCAATGTAAACGGACGCGCATGGCATTCCTGATGCTCACCTAGCTTTGCAACCATACACTGCAAACATCGCTGGAATCTAACGGGACTAGAGTGCCAAGTGTACAACGCCTTGTTCTGCAGCATCCACTTGAACTCGGCCGGGCTGAAGCCAATAGTCAACCTGGCGTGCAAGGTCTCACTGTCTGTTCTCGTCAATGTGGCTATAGCAGCATAGATGTTTCGCCATTGCAGCTGTATGCTTTTCTTCGTAGGGGCTGGCTCTGCCGTGTTGACAGCCAGCTGCAGAAGCGCAACGGCCTGCCCCCGGCTGTACTCATGATTGCCTACATATGCTATGAATTCTTCCAGCCTCTTATCCAACTCGCTGTCGGAGGTGCTTGCAGACTCTGCCGGTGCCCTGAGCGCCGTTCGTGCAGCATGCTGCTGCTCGGCCATGCAGCAGCTAACCCCTAACAAACACGATGGCGGCTGGCCCTTTTTCGACGGTGGGTGACCATGGCCTGATCATGGGGCAGTTCAAGGCGTATGAGGATTCAGCCTTGGAGACTTTCGTCTTATGTGCAAACAACAGCTTTGGAGCTTACAGCTTTGCGAGCTTGAAATCGACCTACTTCGTCTCATAAACTTATGACGGCCAAGCTGACGGCGTATGAACACGTCAATATAGCGTGAAGATGCAATCATGACTCAACAACTATACCAACCCATCCAACAAAATATGCTCTTGAGCAACGTGCACTCCTTGCAGCCTCTCAAATGCTGCCATGTGTCTCGCACTATTACGTGGGCATCCGGAATTCAAGTCTACTCCACTAAATGTTACATAACATCAACAGTTCGTCATCGCTCGTAACCGAAGCGTACAGCAAGGCAAGGGCAATGCTCGTAAAATATCACTAGCTCGCAGATAATCGACAAGATAAAGCCGATTTCTATGCCCGTCAGAGAGTCACCTCCCTCCCGTTTTGTTGCTCTGGCCTTTGACAGTCTTCTAGGTCGCCATGGGGAAACGGCAATGAGTTATAAACGACTGATTGTCAGATCTGTTCATCACAGTTCACATACCAAAAGAGCGTCATAATCATTGCCTGCAGAGCCATGCATCATCAGACCTGCATCTGACACCTAGGCCTTCACACGAGTTGAACATGCACAGCAAATGACGGCACCCCTCTGACCAGCCCAAACAAACAGCACTGTTATGTCTGCCTGCCACGATGGGATCAGCTAACACAGCAGCAGACCCAAGCAGATGCATATGCATGGCAAATGACATGTCGACACCATCTTACTGCATGGTAGTACATAGCTAGCAGACAATGGCATCAAGATGGGGATCAGAAGCGCCAGATGCACAGTCATCTTAAAAGCCCATTACTGACAGTGTTGACTAAACAAGCTGCAGCTGCCCAGATCATGCAATGCCATTGGAACATCAGCTGGCTATTTGCTCCACATAACATCAACTTCGCAGACATAAAGAATCACATGTGCGCAATTGTCACCGCAAATCGATCATGATGAGTGTGAGAGCTTGCTTAGCCACCCCACTGTCGCAAGTTGAGATTCAAGGCACATGCATGCAAATTGGTTGAGCTACAAGGCAGAAGAGCCTGTAAGCATGCTTCTGTCACATGTGGGCACCATGTGAATCAGACGGGTGCTGAAAGGCTACGAGGCGGACGATGATTGCCTAGCCTAGCCTGAGGCTACCAGGAGTCGCACTGCGGCAGCCCTTTGCTGAAAAGGGTATGCCTCACAAGCACCAGCTGCTGCCATACTACTTGCATGTCTAGCAGGCAAGTAGAACAGACGCCCTCAACTTTTCGTACAGGAGGCATGTGCCCATGCATGGGCACTCAGTCAGTGTGGCTTGGCAGTGTACAGTTAAAGGCTTCAATACAGCTGGCCAATGCCACAACCCCGGGGTTGACACCCCATGGGCACAGCCAACACATCTGCCACAGATTTCCTCGGGCTTTGATGTATAGCGCTATCGATATCTAGCTGCAGCCCATCCATAGCTAGGGTCTGGCTGCATTCCTACCAGACAGGACCAGGAACAAGAATGGCATGCATCATCATCATAAGCTGAGTGCTTGCATGCTTCAGCACATGGGTGATCATCAATTGAGCCATGGGAGCATATAATGCAGCTTGCTGTATAGTAAGGATAACCAGCTACAGGGTCGCCTCTCTGATAAAACACCTTCAGCAACTCTGTGGAGGTCATTCGAATGAGATGGACACCAAGCTACTTGTTGACAGCTAGTGAAGCACCTCAGGGATGCAAGATGTACACAGGCCAGACAGTCTGCTAGCCTGCCAGGCTGTGAGGCAAGATGATACGTATCATCTGTGTCCAGTTCAGCCATCAGGATGCAGCTGCAGCTGGCTGATTAGCAAGACCAGTTGTGTTTGCATGTGTAGTAAGTAATTGCGTACAAGCCTGACTGCTGTAGCACCATAACTGCTGCTGTCAAACCAACAACACTAGTGTAATACTGATAAGAGTATCTTATGAGCTCATTTCAGGGCACAAAGACAAAGATCAACAGTAGGTGCATATGCAAGCAAATGTATCGCAGCGCCTCCTCACAATGCATGCACAGCTGTATATGCATTCGGTATGCTGCCTGGGAAGAGGCAAGCGAGGCAGCAACGAGAGATTTCCCACTTGCATAGGAGAATGAGAGCTTTACTGAGTAGCAATCAGGCTGTCCAGCAGGACTTACTCAGAGTGATTTCAATCATTGCATACCTATGGGCCACCATCTACACCCCTATCTGACATAGCAACAAAGTAGCACATGGCTGCCAGAAAACTTAAGTTGCAGCACCTTGTGCAAATTACTACCTGGGGTCGTGTGAGACAACCCTGCAACATGAGCATTCACATTGCAATCAGCAACTAAACAGTACCTTAACAATTGCGACTGAAAGCTGCACAGCAGGTGTGGCACATCTGATCTTGAGTGCTCCGCTTGTGTGATTATGCATATTCAGCTGGTCAGCAATTGCGGTACATGCACACCCAGATGCAGCAGAAGTCAGCATTACACAAAACTAGGCCACAAACCCCAGGTTGCAGGAACAAGACAAAGCTTTTGAGACCACAGCAGCAGAGGTCTATCACAGCATTAACACAGTGAATGTAAAGTTGTCTGCATCATGGCCAGGACCATCAGTCAAGTCAGACAGGCTGCATTGGAGAGACAAGACTTGTCCTGCACGTACCTAGCTCATCATGAGCCGGAAAGCGTTTAATTTATTATTTTCATCAGTCAAGTCGTCCAGCATCACAGACTCACAATGACTGAGGCTGCGGCAACATCAAGCTTGTTTCACTTCCGAAGTGAGAGAGTGTGGCTTTCAGATACGACACTCAGAGATACAACTTCTGCTCTGCAAGCATGTGCATTGATTCTCAGCAGCGCCTGTCCTTATTAGCCAGTCATTCAGCCCATTTGTGTGATGGCAGGTCTGACTGAAAATGCCATGGTCACATATTGGATTTTGCTGCAGTAAGGCCAAGGGTCATGTGGTGCATTTGCAGGTGCAATGTTGTCGAGTGGACACTTTGTAGAAAAGGGTACGGCTGTTGTCCCAAATGTTGCAGACTTCGGGTGCAGGCTTGCTGCAGCTGGCCATAAGCTGTTGATTGTGTCTGTGTCTGGCTACAGCACTACCTAGTGATGCAGCCATAAGTTGCTACATGACTGTAGCGCTAGCAAGGCTTTCAAACCGGCAATCAACTGAGTCCTGCATTATAGTGCAAAAGCATGCAGTCTAAAAGCATGCACTCCCGAGCTTGAGCTTGCAATGAACACCTTGGATGCTCAAGGATGCTATAGCTACAGCTAAATCTAACCTCCTGTACATTGCTTCCGTGCTGCCGCTGCAGGAGCTGCATCGCTGAAAGGCATGGACTTCTCTTGTCTGTCAGCTATACTGGCATGGCAGTAGTACAATTTGGTTAATGGATGAGATCGCACTGAAACTGTTAGAACAGGGCCTTAGGGGAGCCTACAAGTAAGGGTTTTGACCTGCTTTTGAAATCAGGACGTTTGCTGATCTGCAGATCCAGACAGATGCCACACCTGTGCATTAGATGTACACGCATTCTCATTGCAGGTGGTCACATAATGCAAGCCAAGTTGTGTGCAAGACGCGCAGCAGTGACCTTTCGTGACTACCAAGACTGACTTTTTACAGCTCAAACGGTGAGGTGTCTGCAGCTCATGCAGCAAGTGTCAAATTTGAAGGCAAGATACTGCAGGTCTTCACGCTCTTTTGACCTCATTGATGGTGCCCTGCAGAAGATCACAGCTTTGCTCAGGCAAGATGTTAGTCAATATGACTTCTGAGCGTGTTATTGCTGCTCACCTTTGCTGAGCCCTTAGCCTCCTTGTAGGTTCCCTTGATGGACCCCTTTGTGTCACGGATGGCGCTCTCTACGGAAGAGCCCTGAAATACCTTGTACAGGACTATGCCACCAATGATGGCGCACAGCACGAATGCCAGCTGCAACGAGACAAGCCAAATTGCTTACTCATGCAGACAAACTCATGCAAACCAGCATGGGTTTCAGCCGGTAGCAGTGCGGTAGCCTAGCCTTGCGTTCAGCCCAGGTCAACGTCAAGGAAACAATATGACACCCTCAACAATACCTGGAATAGGGCGCCAATCATGCTTTCAGAAGCCTTTATGCAAGATTGAAAGAAGCAGTGAGGTATTGAAAGCTGGCAACCGAGGTCTCCAAGAAGTAGAGAAGCAAACAGGCTTCTTACCTGGGCGCCGAGCTGACGTTTGCAAATTTGCGACAGGAGGCATGGGGATTGAGCCAATCCCCGCGCATCGAGTGACAACCAAGAGAGAGTAACTGAAACTCGGTCTCTTTTGCACAGGTGAGCAACTCGTTTTATCCGCGTCAGGCAGAATGTGCGAGAGCTTGTCCTTTTTTTGTTGACTTGTGCAGCCAGCTCTACATATTCTCGGCAACCGGACCCGAGCAGAGCCTCAAAATGACCTCCGACCTTTTGCAACATATGCGCTGCGTGTACCAGGCTCGATTGCTTGCAAGCGCTTCCTGTGACCTCGAGGTCAGCACAGTACCATCGGATCTGCTGGAAAGGCTCGATCACATTCGTCAGACAGGTACGTGAGATGCCGCAACTTAGGGTTCTCGGGGTCACGCACTTCCCTTCTTGCGCGCACATCACGATGACGTACAGCCTTGATGGACTGCATGTAATTGGTGTGGTCACTCCTGCCCCTGTTCCCTGTGGACATGTGCTAATAAACGGATGAGATGACGGATGTCATGAACACCGTGCAGGGCAGACTCACAACCTGACTCACCAAGCAGCCCAGGTGACGAAACTGGTGATAGAGGTATGCCTTGACCCTGCAATCGTGCCTCCTGATCATGCTGCTGCCTCCTAGTGCAAGCCACAGCAGTCTCAGCACAATTTATTGTTGGTGCAATCTCGTGCTGCAGACTCTACTCCCACAAGCACCAGGATGTCAAGATAGCAAGCAGGCCAAACGCGTTCTGCTGGATCAAGTGAAGCAGGCTGTGTATGCAGCACAGCCGGCAGATGTGTCCTTGATGGACTTGCTGTACAGTGTCTCACTTGAGCAGGTATACACCTTGGGACACCTATTTTGGAATGCAGCACACGTTATGTCAACTCCACCTGTTGATTTGGCATGCTATTCATTTTGTTGATAAGCTGCAACTAGCTGAGACAGCCATTTTTGCACCTCTTTCAACCCCAGCTAGCCTAAATGTCTTAGAAAATATACCCTGGCCATGATGTTGCGTACATAGGCAACAAACGCTCCACAATCTCTGGTTTACATAGCTCAGCGGCATTTGCCATGCTGATGATGCAAGCCTCAATGGCTGCATAATGTGTACCAGTGCGGAAAGTCTGACACCTGATACTTAGCTGATGTGCAGGCTGTCATGGTCAAGGCTCTGTGCACAGACATTCTCGAGCATCATCTTCTGAAGTCGAATGACTGTTTCACCATTCTTGAGGCAGCCTTGCAAGCTGGCGTTCCATCCTTGGCAGACACGGCTTTACATGTGGCATGCATGAACTTCAAGCATGTGCTCGTTTATAACAACAGCAGCTGGGCTACCTTGTCCAAAGACACTGTCTTGCTGATTCTGTGCAGCGACAACCTGCAGGTCAGCTTGACCACACGAGCAGCGTATGCAGACATGACTTATAAGGCTCCTTGCAAAGTGCAAGCATATTGTGTCAGTCAACAAACATGCAACAGTTTTGGAACAGCAAACGTTTGGGCATTGGCTGCAATACTGTAAGAAGGGTTGAGTGTAGCAGCTGAGCTGAGCCAGAGAGCTGAGGACAGTCATGCTGCCTCATGCTTGCTACTGTCAGGAATTACAAGCTTGCAATTTGACATTGGCGTTGTTGCTGTGCTGCATTGCAAGCTCAACATCAAAAGCAATAGGAGAGACAGCAAGGTTGCCATATCTTTGCCTCTTTTGGGTCTTGACAACAACTGTTGCAGTAGGTGTGCAATGTGCAGCGCAGCTGCCACACACTATTTTTTTGTTCACTGCAGGTTGCCCGTGAGCAGGAGGTCCTTGATGCTCTAGCATTGTGGGTCAAAGCTCGCCTAGATGAGCGTTGCAGCTTGTTTGCCGACATGTTTGGTGAGTTCCCACTATAAACTTGTGATAGGACATGGCAAAGCATCAAGACATCCTCACAGCCTGACACAAAGGAGATGATCATTTGTGACCGCCACACCCCAGCTGCTACAGAACGACATTGGCTGCAAGCATCTCTCAACTGCATAGTCTCTTGTTGACCCATGCTTACTGTTGCCTTGCTGATACATGTTAAATGATGCTTCAGACTCTGCAGTATGCGGTCAAACACCAGCCTATCTCATAAATGCACACTAGCATGTCAACGTATCAGTACGTCAACTGTCTTGCATGCATCCCCTACCATGCTGCCATGTACATGCTTGTCACCAGGGCCAAACATCACACAGATGCGTTGCTCTTTGCATCATAACAGGAACCTGAGTGTCCCTGTTGGATGTAAGAACTCAGCCTGTGTGCAGAGTGTTGCGCTGAGTGATGCTTGCATGCTGCAGTGCAAGCCATGCGGCTGCATGAGATGGCTTACACTGAGCTGCAGTTGGCAGATGGTCACCCCCTGGTATGCTTCACCTCACCTGCCTTCACTGTCTTCTTGTTGTACTCTGTGCATCAACGCAACGTGTTGACGCACACATGAAGCCCCCAGCTCGCCACCTGTGTTGTGAGTGTGTTGCACCGCAGAATGCCCCCAGTCCGCAAACAGAGCTCAGTTGATGGGCTTGGTGTGCAGGACGACTATGTGCAGCTTTCATTGCGTTGTCACCTATGTTGGAGTAGAACATGCATGATATCTGTGATACTAGATGCACCTGATCTTAGTTTGAGCACGCTGCATGCAGGTTTCGCAGTACTCAAAGGCTTACATGCAAGTGGCACATGCTCTGCTGGCATGGCATATTCAGAAGCCTGAAATACATCCCCACAGGGACCAGCCAAGAGCCAGGCCATCCTGGCAAACGCAGTCAGCTCACCACCAAACCACCGACACTGCTTTAGACATGGTGCAGAGCCCCACAGAGTTGCAGATTGCTGCAGATGGCAAAAGAACTTGCACGGCTGAGGGGGATGTTTCAGCAGGTCCTTTCATGCGGTCTCTGGCACCTCAGCCCTCACAAGGTTATAGCCCCAGCACTCAGCGGTTGGATGAACAGCATGATCTGTCAGGGTCAGTGCAACAGCAGGATTATCCTCAGCAGCTTAGTCATCAGAGCGGATTACATCAGCTGTTTCAACATGAGTGTCCTAGGCGGCAGAGCCAGGAGCATGAGTCTGAGGATGATGTTGAACTGAGCTGCTCACTGGATGATCAGATGGAGTCTGGGCTGGATCTAGACTGTTCAGCTATGTCACAGCTGCGCCCAGCAGTGGTCAACAGTGCAGCGTGTACAACCCATGACAAAGCACCAGAGGCTATGACAGAGATTCTAATGACCAGCGCTGACCTGCCTAGAATGCCATCACTGACTGTCAGGACTGGCCATGCACAGGAAGCAGGTGACTATGCCTCACGCTCATTGTTAGACCAGGAAATGGTCGTTTCACCATCAGCTCAGCCCGCAAAGAAGAAGCAGGCTACGCCCTCCAGCATGCGGTGTCTCAAGTTTTGATGCCTGGCGAGCAGAAGCGGTCACCTGTGCTGCCAGGAGACAAGTGCCACATTCACACGCAACTTTGTATTTTGGTGTGTAATTTTCACATGCCAATTGTCAGCTAATTAGCTTCATAAAGATTGCCTTGTGGATCCGCAGTCAATGCTCATAGCGTATGTCTCGGTTGCAGGGTTGCGCTTCTTTGTACTCAGTCTCGTGCAAAGTGCTCGCAGCTACTCTTGTGCTGTGCTGTAAGAAATGCACCAAAGTGAAGTGCAAACAGACAGTTGGGTTGAAAGTCTTTCTGCTCCGAAACCATCTCATCGAGCATTGACTGTGTTTGTGATTACACCACTGTTATTACGACATCTACGGCTCAAAAGAACACTTTGACTGCTGAGTAGACTGCAACAACAGTGCGGTATGTTGCTATGGCACTCTCAGAAGACGACACCCCATACTTACTCAATCTGGTACATGACTGCAACTACACACACAAGGTGCTGTTGCAGCAGCAGGTCAACTTGCCGACAGTTTGCGCAAAATTGATCTGTACAGGGCCAGAGCTGTCCTCCAACCGACATGAGAAGCACCCAGCTCGCGAGCCCGGATCGGTTCGGTCGAGCGCCAGTCCTATGCCGCATGAGTTAAAAGCGGCAGGCCAAAAACCGGGCATTGGTGCAGCTGCCATGTTTGCAAGCACTAATTTATATGCATGCATGTGCACTTCTCTTCGGCATCTGCTCAGTCTGACATAAGTGCGCTGACATAAGTGCGGATTGCGGTCACGAGTTCCTGTATAACGAATCATTGCACCACGGACTAATCGTATACAAACTCAGCACGGCACAGGCTTCACAGCTCGGCCGTAAGTCCACGCTCTGCGCGTCAAGGCTTGCGACTGGGGACGACAGAAAGTGCGGACTGCGGTCTACCATCTGCAGTCCTTTAGGGCTTATGGAAAGCAGACGAAGCCCACGGACACTACGGCAACTGCAGCTGCACCCACGCAAAGAATCACGTGGTCTGTTCTTGCCGAGATTTCTCGCCTGCCATCTCATGTCTTCCCAGGAAAACATCACTTCCTCAGCTTAAGGCGCGTGCAGAGAAGCTATCGGAACCGCGTCGGGGATTTTTTTATAATGAAGATCCCTTCGATACAGATCCGCACGCACAGCTGACCTGAGCTGCAAAGCACTTCGATACGGCCGTTGCCTGTCGACCGTTTGCGACCATGGCTCCCGTCGTGGGTTTGCTGCTACTCTGTGCGCTTAGCGCTGGGCTGCAGTCAACAACGGCTGCAGGCACTCGAAACCTACAACAATCAAACGGCCCGGCAAACACCTACGGCAACGCAGCTTCGGCAACCACCGCTGACTTGGTGAATGACCCGGCAGGCCGTGCGCATCTGCTGGTGAGCGCTCACTCAAGTGCTGCAGCTTGTTGACGATTGGGCACAAGTACAAATGCATCATTACTAGCGGCCTCAAGAACGTCGAATATCGCCCTGCACCTGTCTGCATTTGCGCAACGTTGTCAACAACATGCTAACGACGTCGTGGATTTGGCACGCCACGGCCGGCCGGCAGAAGCAAGCTTTTGCGTGTACTGCAGGCTCGATTGGGCAACCCCGTAGCTTACACCGGATCGTACCCTTTGTACGTGGGACCAGGCCAGTATGACGTCGACCCGACTGTGGATCCTGCGGTGGTGTCACCCATCAACGGAGGTGAACGGACGCTGCATTGTGTCCTTTGTAACGTCCGTGGTCATGATGCAGGCTGCATGTCGTGAATGTGTCGTTTAGCCCTCACATCTTTGACTGACTGTTATGGTGTTGTGACAGGGCCTCCAGCCGCTCAAGCTGGTAGCTGGCAAGTAGTGGGCAACTCGGGAGCAGTTGCCCTTCAGGCTCTGCCTTTCACCAACGACCTTGTGCTCTTCCTGGCTAGACCCCTGAATGAGAATGGGGGCGGAGATGCTTCTTTGACCAACCTCCTGACAGTAAGTATAGCAGTAAGATCTAGCTATAGGTCAAGCATGGTAGCGCTGCCAAAGCTTGACATCACACATGACATTTATGCGCAAATCTGCCTCCCCCTCCAGGTCCTGCTGCACATCTCCATCTCTGGCATGATGCTCATACAAGTCTGCAGCCAGCTGCTTTCTTCTTAACTGCAGTACGTCAGCCTCAAGTTACCATCAGCACCCAAATCCCATGGGCCAAACCATGAACACCGTGTGTGCTGCCATGCACATATATGTGTCTGGCAGACTGTGAGATAGATGGCACATACCACATGTGACACAAGCTGTTGCGGCGTCATTTGCATGTAGGTGGATGGTGGCACACAGAGTGAGGTGGCTGCCATCTACAACACATCAAGTAACACCTTCACACCATACCATGTGCCTCAATTGGCTGAAGCTGCCGGGCATATTTTGCTACCTGACGGTCGTGGTCTCATCATTGGAGGTGTGCTTTTTGTTCCATGGTCTGCTTGTCTGACTGTACATCTGTCTGCCTATGTCCTTGCACTGCTGCTTTCCTGACTTTGCTGCCTTGCTGACGCTTTGTGTTGCTTGCTGCATCTCAATCATGCTAATGCCTGCACCTCTGTTCCTGTCTACACGAGGCTTGCCCGCAGATCCTACCTTTGCATCAGAACAGAAGCATCCCTATAGTGGTGCAAGTAGCCATTACACCTATACGTCACTGTGCGCTCTGTCGGCACCCAATATTGCTATCATGAATAAGTTGTGTTTCTGGCAGTGAATCACCCATCATCATGCCATGACCAATGCTCTCGCGTTTTGTGCTCACCATGTGCACATACAGGCAACAACATCAATCTCAATGGAGACTTCCTGCAATCTGGTGCCCAAGCAATCCGTGTGGTGGACCCAACCAACCTCAACTACACACTCATTGGTCAATTGGACAGAACTCGTGTGGGTGTCACCCTGACAACACTTGGAGATGGTAACATCCTGATCATGGGAGGCAATCAGCAGGTGACACTGCTTGCTGGTCAAATTGATATGGTGCAGTTTGTCC
>JAABUU010004578.1_pt1 | contig 16161 bp, 17 predicted proteins | sample 5559301 | NCBI WGS metagenome assembly JAABUU01 (sample SAMN10711884, study PRJNA513360) | rock metagenome | isolation source: Antarctica rocks | place: Antarctica: Victoria Land, Richard Nunatak white | reverse complement strand
GCTCGCAGTGACATCGGCGACCTCCCCTCGCGACCCGCCAGCACAGCCCACTGCTCGTGACGGGCTGCTATCCTACCATCGCCACCAGGCCACGCCACTCAGCCGGGGTTCGCCAGCAGCATCTTGACAATCGGCGTCTACAGCATCGGCTGCGGCATTTCCTTTTCACCTGGCTCAAGAAGCAGGGCATCGACGACGCCCTCATCCAGCCCTACTCGGGCCACGCCAGCCGGCAGTCGCTGGAGATCTACTCGCGGCTGGCCCTCGGCGAGGCCTAGGCCGAGTACGAGGAGGCCATCGGGCGCTTCCCGGTGTAGGCCTCGGCTACTTTGCCCCTGGTCGCATGTTCTCTAGCTCAGGGCCTACGTGGCGCAGAGCCAGGAAATCCTGACGAGGTTTGTCCCGACGGGGTTTCGCACCAGAATCTAGCATTAAGCGAGGACCAGGGCGAGCAGCAAGACGACGAGCACCAGGGCGTTGCCGAGGCCAGTGAGTGGCGCGCGCCAGCGGGCGTTGGCGGCGGACCAGGGTAGCGTCGTCCAGCGCCACGCCGCGCCGCCGACACCAACCGCGACCAGCCCGACCGCGACCAGCCACACGACGCCGGGTACGGCGGCCCAATCGACCAGGAGCGCGCCGAGCACGAGCGCCGTGCAGGCCGTGGCGACGCCGCCGAAGAGCGACCAGCGATCGCGCGACGATCCGATCCCCCGTGCGCGCCAGGCCCCCAGGGCGAAGTGCGCGGTGGTGCCGAGCAGCACGGCCAGCACGAGCAGCGAGCGTCGGCCCATCAGACCCCCCCGGTGAGCAGGGCGAGCGCCGCGTCGGCGACCGGTGCCCCCGTATCCGACAGGATGATCACCGCCCGCCCGGCGGCGCGGTCGAGGGCGATCATGCTCGTGAACCCCCCGGTCTCGCCGTCGTGCCAGGTGACCGTCCGGCCATTATCCGTCTCCGTGAGCCAGGCGTAACCGATCTGCCGCGGGCCATACGCCCAGCGCGGCGTCAGCGCGTCCGCCCCGGGGGCGGTCCCGGCGAGCAGCGCGCGCGCGTAGCGGGCCATGTCCGCCGGGGTCGAGCGCACCCCCCCTGCGGGGGCATAGGCGTTGAGCGTCCACGGAGCCTCGGGATACCCGGTCGCGCTGTAGCCGGTCGGCGCACCAGGCGGCAGGTTCGCGGCGGTCACCGGCACGCTGGTCGCCGTCAGGCCGAGCGGCAGGAGGAGACGCTCGCGGACGAGCTCCGGGTACGCCAGCCCGCTCGCGGCGGCGAGCGCCTGCCCGAGCAGGGCCACCCCCAGATTCGAGTAGGCGGTCTGGCCACGCTCGTGCAGCGTCGCCGCGCGGGCCTGCGCGAGGAGCGTGGCGAGATCCTCGGTGTAGGGGTCCTTATGGCCAAGGGCGCGCGCTGCGGTGCTGGCGATGTCCTGCGGGCGTGTCGCGAGGCGGGGGAGGCCCGCGCGGTGGCTGGCGAGCTCGACGAGGGTGACCTCGGCGACCGGCGACCCGGCCAGCGGCAGGAGCGCGCCGAGCGGCGTGTCGGCCCGGACCTCGCCGCGCGCGATGGCGTCGGCCAGCAACGCCGCCGTGAACGTTTTCGTGATCGAGCCGAGCTCATACTCGGTATCGGCGTTCGCGCCGAAATGGGCGTAGGTCACCGCGTCGCCGTCGACCACGATCACGCTGACCCGGTCGCGCGCCCCCGTCAGGAGCGGGCGCACGCGCGCCGCCAGGGCCGGATCGCCGGTCACCGTGGTCGCGAGCGTCGGCGGCGTCGGCCTGGCGAGGATCCCCAGCAGCAAGACGCCGACGGCGAGCGCCACGGCGAGCGCAGCGCGTCGGCGTCCGTGCGGGGCAGAAAGCATACCCATGATATCTCCCCTCCTGATCGGCAAAACGAACTCACGGCCCCCCGCCCCGGGCGGCGGTCAGGATGACCAGGAGCGGCACGACCCGCTCCGCCGGTACCGCGTAGCGCCCGCGCGCCCGCGCCACCAGCCACCCCGCCGCCACCAGGATGTTGAGGTGGTGATAGATCTGCCCGGAAGTCCCGAAAGCGGCGGACTCGCCGAGCGCGGCGACGGTCTGGACACCGCTCAATACCGTCTGGAGGAGGCCGAGCCGCACCGGATGCCCCAAGGCGTCGAGAACCTTCGCGAAGGCCGACCAGTCCTGCTCCAGCATCTGGTTCGCGAGGGCACCGTACTGCCATTCCACCGGCCCATCCGACGTCGACACCGCCCCGGCATAAACCACCGCGCCCGTGTCGGGGAAACGGCGCTTCAGCGCATCGAGCACCCAGAACCGTTCGTCCGGTGCGCCCGGCTCGTCCGGCGTGGACGCCGCCGCCGCCCCGGCACCGAGCGCCGTTTCGAGCGCCGCGACCCGCCGCTCCAGATCCGCGACCCGACTATCAGCGCCCACGCCACCCCCCCTTATTACGATAATACGTAATTACGTATAAACTGTCAAGGCCGGGCGACGGGCAGCCGCGCCCCCGCCAAGAGTGCGGGGGTCTCGCCCGGCTCCCTCTACCAGTTCTTCCCCAACAAGGAGGCCATCGCGCAGGCGTACGCGGCGGAGGCGGTCACGCAGCTGCACCGGGTCTACGACGCGCTGCTCGCCTTCAATCGGGCCTACCCCGGCTATCTCGCCCTCGCCCTCGCGTCCACCCTCTCCGCGCCGCTCGCCGCCGCCCTCGCGGACTTGCAGGGCGGGGTGTCGGGGCGCATCGAGGCGGTCCTCGCGGCCTTCTGGCTGCGGGGCACCCCCGCGCAGCGGCGGCTCCCCGGGCTCGTCGCGCAGCGGATCTTCGTCGCGCTTCTCCCGCTCGCGCTGGGGGGCGACGACGCGCAGCGGCGGGCGATCGTGGGCGAGTTGAAGGCCGTCCTGTACCGCTACTGGGCACCCCTGGTCGCCGCGCCGCCCGCGTGAGCACCATCCGCCCCGCTATAGCACGCTCGACGGCTGATCGTGTAGGCTCACGGTCCGGGCGTGCTGCCCGCGATCGGTGATCGATGAGGAGACAGACCATGACCATACCGCTGCGTTTCGAGGGGTTCAGCCTGCGGGTGAGCGACGTCGAGCGCTCGCTCGCCTTCTACCGCGACCAGCTCGGGTTCACCGTGGAGCAGCAGCACGGGCGGATGTTCGCCCTGCTGCGCTTAGGTGAAGGGACGATCGGCCTCCTGCGCGGCGACCTCGCGCGCTGGCCGGTCGAGGCGCGCGAGCAGTTCCACATCGAGCTCTCGACGGACGACCTCGACGGGCTCTACGCCGCGTTGGTGGAGCAGGGGGTGCATTTCACCGAGCCGCCGCACGACGCGCCGTGGGAGCGGGCGATGGCCACGCGCGATCCCGACGGCTACCGCGTGGAGTTCGCGCAAGGGCGGCGGGGGCAGAATCGCCCGGCGTGACGAAGGCCGCCGGGCAACGGGCAGCGCTCGGCTACCACGACCACTACGTCGTCGACGGCGGCAAGGCGCGGATCATCCTCCACGCGCTGGTCACCCCGGCAGACGTGATGGAGAACGCGCCGATGCTCGACCAGCTGCGGCGCGTCTCGTTCCGCTGGCGGCTCCGCCCGGCGCGCGTCGTGGCCGACACGACCTACGGGACCGTCGAGAATATCCGCGCGCTCGAAGACGCGGGTATCCGCGCCTACGTCCCGCTGCCCGACTTCGCCACACGGACGCCCTTCTACGGGAGCGCGCGCTTCACCTATCACGCCGCGCGGGACGAGTACCGCTGCCCGCACGACCAGCCGCTGCGCCGACGAGCGACCAGCCAGACCGAGGGGTTGGTGGTCTACCGCGCGGAGGCGGCGATCGGCAACGCCTGTCCCCTGAAGGCCCGGTGCACCGCGAGCGAGCATGGCCGGACCGTGCGCCGCTCCTTCCACGAGGCGTACCTGGACCGGGTGCGCGGCTACCACACGACCGCCGCCTATCGGCAGGCGATGCGGAAGCGCCAGGTCTGGCCCGAGCCGCTCTTCGCCGAGGCCAAGCAGTGGCATGGCCTGCGCCAGTTCCGTCTGCGGGGGCTGCAAAAGGTCAACGTGGAGGGCCTGCTCGTCGCGGCGGGGCAGAACCTCAAGCGCTGGCTCGCCGCGACCGGCTAGGGGCGGTGCGGTGGCCCCTCGGAGAGCTTGTCGCTCCCCACCCCGGCCGGCGGATTACCCGTGCGGGGCGCCTGACCGCCTGCTCACGGCACCAGGCGGACCCCTGACGCCGTGAGCGGTGCTCCTCGCTGTATCGGGCGTCCGTCGCCACGTACACTACCCGGCCCTTTTTTCAACGGGCTGGGGGCACTACAGCGACAGTTAGTGAGGCTGTCGAGTACCTTTCCCTCGCGGGTAAGGCGGGGGATGAGGTATGGATGTTGTGACTGACACCGCGGGGCTGGCAACGATCGAGCGCTGGCCGGACGCCCTAGCGGCGCTGCATGCGCGGATCGCCCACCGCTTCGCCCGCTCCGAGGCGCGCGAGCGGGCGAAGCGCTACCTCGCCGGCCTGCTGGGGCGGGTGGAGCGCAAGAACGGCTGGCAGCTCGCGGAGGCGCTCGGCGAGGCGGGGCCGCAGGGCGTGCAGCGCCTCCTGAACGCCGCCGTCTGGGATGCCGATGCCGTCCGCGACGACCTGCGGGGCTACGTCGTCGAGCACCTCGCGGATGCCGCGACCGGCGTGCTCATCGTCGACGAAACCGGCTTCCTCAAGAAGGGGGCGAAGTCGTGCGGCGTCGCGCCCCAGTACAGCGGCACGGCGGGCACCACCGCGAACTGTCAAGTCGGGGTCTTCCTGGCGTACGCCTCGGCGGCGGGCGCCGCCTTCATCGACCGTGCCCTCGACCTGCCGCAGGAGTGGGCCGATGACCGCGACCGCCGGGCCGCGGCCGGGGTCCCCGAGGAGACGCAGTTTGCCACCAAGATCGCGCTGGCCCGGGACCTGCTCGCGCGGGCGTTCGCGGCCGGGGTCCCCGCACGCTGGGTCGTGGCGGATGCGTTCTACGGGCGGTCGCACGAGCTGCGGGCGTGGCTGGAAGAGCAGGGACGGGCCTATGTGCTGATGGTGCCGAAGACGAACGCGGTCGAGTATGAGGGCCGCCGGGCACGGGCGGAGCAGCTGGGGGCGCGACTGCCCGCAGGTGGGGCCGACGGCCCCTGGTCCTGCCTGGCGCTGTCCGCGCCCTGCGCCGCCGGGATGGCCCGCTGGCTGCTCGTGCGCCGCGACGCGGCGGCCCCGCGCGAGGACGCCTACTTCCTGGCGCACGGCCCGGCGGGGACCAGCGCCGAGGAACTGGTCCGCGTGTGCCGCACCCGCTGGCAGATCGAGGAGGGCTTCGCGCAAGCCAAGGGCGAGGTTGGCCTGGACCAGTACGCGGTACGCCGGTGGGATGCCTGGCACCGGCACATCACGCTCTGCCTGCTGAGGCACGCCGCTCTCGTGGCCATGCGCGTGGCCGCCCGCCAGGAGGAGGGCGCGGAAAAGGGGGCGATGCCGACCTGATCCCGCTCACGGTGCCGGAGGTGCGCCGCTTGGTGCTCGCGATGGGCGAACCGCTAGCGCGCCGCCGGTTCCGCCTCGGCTGGTCGCGGTTCCGCCGCGCGCACCAGGCCGTCGCCGCCCGCTGTCGCGCGGCCACCCGCGCCGACGCGCGCGGCGCCCCATCCGCCCCACACGAGGTATCCCTGCCGAGGCCGGCGCCCGCGGGGCTCACCGATACGGAGTGGGCGGCGGTGGCGCCCCTGCTCCCGCCGCAGCGGCCAGTGCGAGGCCGACCGCGCCACGACCACCGCACCGTCCTGAGCGGCATCCTGACGGTGGTTCGCACGGACCGCTCATGGCGCGCGATGCCGCGAGAGTACGGGAAGTGGGAGCGCGCCTACAAACGGTACCAATTGTGGTGCGCCAGCGGGCTGTGGCCACGCATCCTCGCGGCCCTGGGACAGGAACACACCGAGCCAGACGGATAACTGTCGCTGTAGTGGGGATTAGGGTAAGCCAGGAAGGGGTAGGGCGTCAAGGAGCGGCACCAGCGAGAGGGCCGTCGTATGGCCGGTGTCGCAAAACCGTCGAGCAGGTGACACGCCCGTGCAACGCATCATGCGGCGAGGTCAGGGAGTTACGCAACGCGTCCCTGTTGCGCATCTGAAATGAGACAAGTTGCCTCCTGCATGGAGAATAGTACCCGCCGACCGTCTGGCAGGCGCGGCCGCGCCTCCTGTACCTTGGCACAGATGGTGGCGAGGTCGCGATTCAGCGCGCGGTCGTTGAAGGGCCGCAACTCGACGATCACCGCGTCTGAGCCGTAGGCGACGCGGCCGGGGAGCCGGAAGAACGGAGCCAAGCGCGGCCAGGTTGCATGCGCGTAGGCCAGCGGGAACCATTGATCCCGTACCCACATCCCGAGGTTCGCCAGCGCCAGCTTCAGGACGGTCATGACCTGATCCTTGCCATTGTCGAGTTCGTACATGTCCCGTTCACGCGCCGTCAAATCCTCCAACTCGCGCAAGAGCGTCCGCTGTTCCTTGCAATACCGCTCGCACTTGTCCCACTCAGCGCGGTAGGCATCGTGCGCCTTGTAGGCGCGCTGGCAGAGCACGTCCACCTCTGCGTCGGCCGCGACCTTGCGCGCCTGCGCCGCCGCTCGGTAGACCTGCTCCAGCGCGCCGCTCCTGTCTAACTCCCACAGCGCATGGTTGAGTTCCTGGTAGAGGGTGCGCTCCTGCCCCTGTGCCACCTTCCAGAAGCGCGTGTACCGCTTGGTCGCCCGGTCGTATCGCACCCGCGCTCCCTGTGCCCACCGCTCCGCGTTCGCCAGGCGCTTCTCCAACGCCGCCCGCCGCTTGGCCACCTCCGAGTTCTCGACGGGCGCTTTCGCATAGCCGTGGTTGGTGTCCAATCCCAATGGCAACAACCAATCCTTGATAACGTTCTCTTGCTGAGGCCACCGATCAAAATACGTGCGCGCCAGGTCGGCCGCGTCCACGTCGGCGGATGTGGTCACGATGGGGATGAGTTTGGGCTCGGTTGGCGTGGCCGGGGCTGGCGTCGCCGTCCAGCCCTCCCGATACCAGGTGGTGTCCGTGGGGTCGAGATCGTCCAGCCACGCATAGGAGACGTGCGGTGCCGCCGAAGGCTGCGGACACGGGACGTGCGCGCGCAGGTCGCGCACGAGGGCCATGTGCAGGTCGAGCCACTCGCCCGGATGGTCGGGCAGCGCCAGCGCAAAGCGGGCGGGGGCGACCTCGCGCACAAGCGTTCCCTCTCGGTCGTACTGGAACGGCACGAAGGGGCCGATTTTACTGAAGGAGGTCAGGCCGGCGTACTGGTCGGCGCGCAGCACGGTGACGACATCACAATCGTCATCCGCCAACTGTGCCAGGAACGCGGCCGCCATGCCTTCGCGGTCGATCACGAGCCGGCGCACAGGCGGGGGATTGGTCGTTCGGGCGAAGCGGGCCAGCAGGGCGGGCGCGCCCGCGGTTAGGTGCAGGTCGCCGCGCTCGGTCGCGACAGCCGAGCACGGCCCCGCGCCGGGCCACGAGGCCGCGCGGGATTAAGCGGTCGCTGTAGACGGCCTTGCGATGCCCGTCAATATAGAAGGTGGCGGACGCCCCATCGGCGCGGGGGGCGCATTGGCCGCCACAGGGTTGTCGCCCACGCGGCCAAGGCGTTGGTCAGCACGTCGGCCGCGCCCCCCCGGGCGATCGTGGCCAGGAATCGCTCGACGTGCCGATACCCATAGGCGCGGTGCCGACCTGTGAGCAGGGCCAGGCCGTCGCCCGCATAGGCGCGGAGATCCCACGTGCGGCGCAAGCCGACCGCGTTCAGGAAGAGGAGCGTGAGCAAGAGCGCACGGTCGTCCGTCGGCGCGCCATGTCTGGCCCCCTCCGTGCTAGACCGGACGCGCGGACTCCAGGGCAAGGATCAGGCCCGTGTCATGGGCGGCGGCGAGGAGTAGCAGGCCGCCGACGCCATCCTGCCATGACGACGTGCGCGGTGGATCGCCCCGTCGATTTCCCCCCCGCGCCCCGCGCCCGTCGGCTGAGGCCGAGCGTGGCACGGACGCGGTTGATCTGACTGATGCTCACACTGAGGCCGAACCGATCCTGCAGCGCGGCTTGGATATGGCCCCCTGCGCTATGCGGAGCACCCCGGCAATACGTCGCCACCCAAGCGCGCGCCGGGTCGCCCAGCTTGTGCGCATGCCCCCGGCGCTCGTCGCGGAGGGCGTTGTCGCCGCACAGGCGGGCGCGTCGGGCCAGGCGATAGGCAGTCGCCCGGCTGGCCTTGAGCCCGGCGGCGTCGATGGCCTCGCGCCACCCGCAGCCGCTAACGCATGCCATCGACCACGCGCAGCCGCACCACGTGTCGCTCATCCCGCCCCACTCCCATCGCGTACCTCCCTACCCCGCGGTGATGAGGACGGTATTCCCGTCCGGGTCGTCCACCATGGCCATGTACGCGCCGAACGCCGTCTCGAAGGGTGCCTTGGTGGCCCTGGTACCCGTGGCCGGTCATGTCCGCATACGCGGCCGCGACCGCGCCCCTGTCCGCGAGGAAAAACTCGGGCAATATCCGGGAGCCACCCGCGGGCGGCTCCCTGTCGGGGTCGTAGGTCCTGACGAAGGTGGTGTCCCAGAAGAACGTGATCCCGCTCTCCATTTTCACCTCGACGTGCGGCCGGTCGTCCGCACCTGCCGGGATCGCCAGGCCAAGCCTGCGGTAGAAGGCGAGCGAACGCCCCATGTCCTCGACGACCAAACCAACCATACTGAGTTGCAGTGCCATCCGTGCCGCCCTTTCTCATCGCATAGCGCTATGCGCTGACCATTGGCGACTATCCGCGTCGGGGCCTCGTCCCCGCGTGTCTCTTACCGCCGCACGATGGAACCCCTAGACGCAGCATATCCTACCATGGTGCCAGTGACGGTCACCGTTCCAGGGAGATATGGATTTTGGAGGGGACATGGCCCGCGCCGCGCGGTTACTGGAGTTGCTGATCCGGCTGCGGGCCACGCCGCGGGTCACCGCACAGGAGTTGGCGGACCACTTCGCGGTCTCGCGTCGCACGATGCTGCGCGATCTCCACACGTTGTCCGACCTGGGTGTCCCGCTCGTTGCCACCCCCGGCCCAGGCGGCGGGGACATGCGCGCGCGCGACCAGCGCCTGGCCCCACTGGCCTTGACGGCCGACGAGGCGCTCGGCGTGCTCCTGTCGTACGAGGCGTTCTTACGCTATGCCCAATCACCCGTCGCGGCCGAGCGCCTCTCGTCCGCGACGAAACTGCGCGCCACCCTGCCTCCCGATGTCGCGCGCGATCTGGCGCGTATCCAGCGCCATGTGGCCGTCAGCGCGCGGCCTCACGGTGATCCGGCGCCCCTGCTCGGCGCGATCCTCCGCGCCGCGCTCGACGGCGTGCACCTGCGCGTCGTGTACGACTCCCGGACCGGTGTCTCGGAGCGGGTCATCTTCCCGTTCGGGCTCTTCGCCTGGGGCGGCGGGTGGTACTGCGCCTGTTACGACGAGAAGCGGAACATGCAGGTGTCCTTGCGCGCCGATCGCGTCGTTTCGCTCGCGCGCGTGGAGGGGCGGGACCGCCCGACGGCGCACATCCCGCTCGCGGACTGGCTGGACGCGACCAAGCGCGACGACGGCCAAGGCCTCGCCCTGCGCGCGACGGTGACCGCGCGGGGGATGAAGAGCGCGCACCTGCATGCATTGTTCGGGTTCGGGTCGGCGTCGATACGACCGGCCGGACCCGGCGGCATCATCGACGGGGCCATCCCACGGCACGAGATCGCCTGGTACGCGGCCCAGTTACTCGCGGAGGGAGGCGACGTCATCGTGGCGTCGCCCCCCGAACTCATCGCCGCCATCCGCCAGCACCTCCGCGCTGTTGCCGCATTCTACCAACGCTAACGCTACCTCCGTCATAGAGGTGGCAGTCCCATCTCACTTGCGCAATTCATCGAGTTGCGCGAGACCCTGGAGGTGTGGCCCGTCAGGCGTCGCGTTTGCGTTTGCGCCAACCGCCGGCGCGGTTGTTGGCGATGATGTGCCTGAACATCGTGGTCAGCGCGGGGGCGTTGATGGCTTGGCCCTCGTAGATGGCGACGGTGCGGGCGGTCTGATTGGCGTGTCCGGCGGTGATGATGCCTTCCGGGTCGGGGACGATGGCGCCGTCGTAGAGGAAGACGTTAACGTGGTCCTTCGTCGCGAGCAGCGCGCAGATATTGCCGTCGAGGACGAAGTAGGGCCGGACGGTGCGCTTGATCGTCTCGGTGACGCCCGGGTCGGCGGCGTGCACGAGGTCGCGCACCTGCCGACAGACGTGTTGCTGCCAAGCGGGGAGCGCGTCGATGTAGGCGTCGACCCGGGGGTCGGTTGGGTGGTGCACGGCGGTCCTCCCGTGTTCGCTCTGCCCGTGATCGGTCGTGCCGAGCGGGGGAGCATCTTGCACAACGTCGGAGATGTTGGTTTCATCCGGGCTTCAAGGGAGACAAAGGGGGCGACGATGGTGATGGTACTAGCGTCCCGTCTGCCCGCGCCGACGCGGTTGCAGGTGCGGCGGGGCGGACGAAGCGCCAGGCGAGGGCCAGCGCGCCGACCATCAGGACCGCGCCCGTGGCGAAGGGTGCGCCGGGGAAGTAGACGGGGGCGCTCGGGGAGACGAAGTAGGCGAAGGCGTTGGTGGCGATCAGCGGCCCGGCGATTCGCGTCAGGCTCAGGGCGCTCGCCAGCGCCCCCTGCATCGCGCCCTGCTCGTCCTCGCCGACGCTCGCGGAGAGGAGCGCCTGCGAGGCGGGCGCATCGAGGGCGGCGAGGCTCGCGACGACGATGACCAGGTAGAACATCCAAGTGTGCGTGGCGAGCGCGTAGGCGAGGAAGGAGAGCGCGCCGACCGCGAGGCCGAGCAGGATGCTGCGCCGCTCGCCCAGGCGCTTCACGGCCGGCCCGACCAGCAGCCCCTGCACGAGCGCCGCGAGCAGCCCGACCACGGCGAGCGTCGCCCCGGTCTGGACGATACCCCAGCCAAAGCGCAGGGTGGTGGAGAAGATCCAGGTGCTGTACGTGCCGTTGAGCGCGAGGTTGGACAGGAAGAGGCTCGCGGCGAGCGCCAGGATCGCGCGGTCGCGCCGCAGCAGCCCCAGCGACGCCAGCGGGTTGGCGTTCGCCCAGCTGAAGGCCCGGCGGCGCGACGCGGGCAGGCTCTCGGGCAGCAGGAAGAGGCACAGCGCCAGGTTCAGCAGGGTGAGCCCGCCCGCCGCGTAGAGCGGCACGCGCAGCCCGAGGCCGCCGAGCAGCCCGCCGGCGAGCGGGCCGACGATGAACCCGAGCCCGAAGGCCGCCCCCAGCAGGCCGTAGCGCCCCGCGCGCTCCTCGGCCGGCGTGATGTCGGCCACGTAGGCGTTGACGGTGGCGAAGATCGCGCCGAGGATGCCGGCGACGACGTAGCCGGCGAAGAGCCAGGCGACGCTCGGCGCGGCGGCGAGCAGCAGGTAGGTCAGGCCCGGGCCGAGCATCCCGAGCAGGAGGACGGGCTTGCGGCCGTGGCGGTCGCTGACCTCCCCGATCACCGGCGCGCAGACGAACGCGAGCCCGGCCGCGAGCGCCCCGACGGCCCCGGCGAGTTGCGCGGCCCGCGCGAGGTCGCCGCCGACGAAGCGGCCGATGATGCCCGGCAACACGGGCAGGGTCATGCCCATCGCGGCGATGTCGATCAGCAGCGTGGCGAAGATCAGGCCCAAAGCGCGATTGCCCGATTGCATGGCCCCTCCTGTCCGTATACTCCCGCTCGTCGCCGTTCGTCCCCTTGATCGTAGCACCGAAAGATGGTGAAATTGGCCCTGATTGCAGGGCCTCATTCGGTGGAGAATCGCCATGGTCTATCGCCCCACAGCCCGCGTGCTCACCGTCCTCGAACTCTTGCAGGCGCACGGCCGGCTGACCGGCGCGGCCCTCGCCGCGCGGCTGGAGGTGGACATCCGCACGGTGCGCAGCTACATCGAGACGCTCCAGGACCTCGGCATCCCGGTGGAGGCCGAGCGGGGGCGCTACGGCGCGTATCGCCTGCGCCCCGGTTTCAAGCTGCCGCCGCTGATCTTCACCGAGGACGAGGCGCTGGCGCTGACGCTGAGCCTGCTGGCGGCGCGCGGCACCGGCCTGGCGACGAGCGCGCCCGCCCTCACCGGGGCGCTGGCGAAGGTCGAGCGCGTGTTGCCCGAGGCGACGCGCGCCCGCGTCCGCGCGGTGGCGGAGACGGTCGTCTTCGCCAGCGGCCCCCGCCGCGTCGCGCCGCCGACGGCGGGGGCGGTGGCGACCCTCAGCGCGGCGGCCCAGGCCGGGCGCTCGGTCCACCTGCGCTATCGCTCCGCGCGGGCGCAGGAGACGGAGCGCGCCTTCGACCCCTACGGCGTCGTCGCGCACGGCGGGGTGTGGTATACGATCGGGCACTGCCACGCGCGCGGGGGGCAGCGCCTCTTCCGCCTCGATCGGATCGTCGCGGTGCTGCCGCTCGACGCGACCTTCGCCCGCCCGGCAGGGTTCGACGCGCTGACGGCGACCCAGCGCGCGCTCGCCTCCATCCCGAACGCCTGGCAGGTGGAGGTCTGGCTGGCGATGCCGCTCGAAGCGGCGCGGTGGCGCACCGGCCTCACCGGGGCCTTCTTCGAGGAGGCCGACGGCGGGGTCATCCTCCGCAACGAGGTGGCGAACCTGGACTGGATGGCGCGGGATTTGGCCGGCTTCGGCGTCCCGCTCGTCATCCGCCGGCCCGACGAATTGCGCGTCGCCCTGCGCCGCTACGCCCTTGGCCTCGCGCGCGAGGCCCGGCGTACCGACGACCCGAATGCCTCCCCGGACGAGTAGGGCGACGCCGGGCCAGCCGTGGATGGCAGCAGCGGGGTCGCGGCTGGTTCGGGGGACTGGCTGTGCGGGAACACGCTCGGCCATGGCCTCCGATACGCATTTGGGTAGCTGCACCGGTCGATGATCTCGTCCACGGTGAGGTCGACCGCTGCGGCATGGTGCCGATTATGGACATGGGCTGCGCTCAGTCATCGGCCAACGACGTTACCCCTATGTGTACCCCAGGCGGGCTCTTACGCAATCTCGCCGATCGTCGTCAAAACCGAGCGCCAAGTGGGGAAGATCGGCGTATCTCATGGTGCTCTTCGCCGCTATCCGACAGCACGGGGCGCCGGAGGCGCTCGTCTCCGACGGCGGCGGCGTCTTCCGCGCCAAGCAAGCGCTCGCCATCTACGACCGCCTGGGCATCCGTAAGGAGCAGATCGCGCCGCGGCAGCCCTGGCAGAATTACGCCGAGACGACCTTCAACATCATGCGACGCATGGCCGACTGGGACTTCGCCCGCGCGGCCATCTGGGCCGACCTCGTCGCGGTTCACGAGCGCTGGGTCGTCAATTACAACTATCAGGACCACTGGGCGCACCGGGAGCGCGGGGCGGGTGCATGCAGCCCGGCCGAGGTCCTCGCCTGGGTCCATGGGCGCGTGTTCCCGCCTGGTGAACTGCATCGCGTCTTCTGCGCGACCCGGTCGAAGCGGGTCGCGGACGCCAGCGGCTATGTGCGGTCCCGGCATTGGCGGCTCTACGGTGAGCGGGGGCTACGGGGCGAACAGGTGGCGGTGTGGCTCTATGCCGAGCACCTGACGGTCGCCTTCGCGGACGAGCCACTGGCACGGTACACGGTGCGTTATCAACCGAATAAGAAGCACCTGCGGGCGGTGACCGCGCCCGAGCTGTTCGAGACACCCTTCCGCTCGCCGCAACTGCCCCTCTGGGAACTCGGCAATGAGGAGTGGCTGAAGGTGCTGCGCGTCCCGGAATACGCACCGCGCAGGCGACATGTCAGCCGTCACATTCAGGCGACGCTCGCCATCGGCATCGCCGCCTCATAGCCCGACCACGTAGCACCACCGCAGGCGTCTATCCTGCCATGGCCGTGACCCACATGCGTCAAGCAAGTCGGGTCTTGCCGACATTCGCTGATCCGGTTTCGAATTTTTCTGAGCAGTAGCGCGCGTTTTTTGCCGTTGGGGACAACCTTGCGACAGCGAGCACCTGGCGGAGTCGATCCGCCCGCACCAACGCACAAAACGAGCGGAAGGTGATCATCGAATGTGATACCACTGGCGAATTGCCGCTGAGCGGCGTCAGGTGGCCGGCGATTCGGCCATCAGCTTGGCGAAGGGCGTGCGCCGTGTGCGGGCGCGTGGTCGGTCGGCGAACCATTCGCCGAGGCGGAGGAAGTGCAGCGCCACGGCGGTGAAGACGTGATCGAGATGCGTCCGCGCCTGCCCGATGGAGCGTGTCTGGCGGAGGTGGCAGGTGCGGACCCCGCGCGATAACGTCCCCTCGATCCCCGCGCGCGCGCCGTAGGCCACCGCGAACTCGGGCGTTTCCGCCCTGCGGCGGGCCGCTTGCAGGGCCACGTATTGCGCCTGTGGCCGGATCGTGATCGTCCGGCGGGGATACTTCTTCTGGGCATGGCAGCACCGGGCGAGGCTGGCGCAGTGGCGGCAGTCCGTGCTCGAGAACTTGACCTTGATCACCGCGTTCGTGCGCTTGTCGACCGCCGGCGTCCAGCTCAGGCTGGTCCGGCCGGCGGGGCAGGTGGCCTGCTGCCGCTCCCAATCGATGCGGCAGTGCTGCGCGTCGAAGCCCTCGCCGGCGCGCGCCTGCCAGCGGTAATCGCCGCGGGTCGGCCCCAGCAACGCGACCCCGTAGTCGGCCTGACTGGTCACCAAGAGCGCGGCGTCGAGGAAGCCGGTGTCGACGATGTGCGTGCTCGGCAGGAGGTCGCGCTCCGCGAGGGCGGCATGGATCGCGGGGGTCACCTCGCCATCGGCCGTCGGCCCCGCCGTGGTCGCCGCGTTCGTGATCAGGTGCGGGAGGTCGTCGTCGCAGGTCTCGGTGACGTGGACCTTGTACCCCACCCATTGCGTGGTGCGCTTCCGCGCGTCGTGGGCGTCGCCGTCGTGGGGCGAGCTGCAGAAGACGGCCGCGGGCGGGATGTCCTCCGACCCGCGCCAGCGGATCGTGCCCTCGTCGCGGTGATACTGCTGCACCCAGACCCGGCGGAGCGTCGCCACCGCCGGGATTTCGCGCGGCCAGGCGGGGGCATCGGGGCCGTACACCGCCGCGAGCAGCGCAAAGCCGCCCGCCCCGATCGTCAGCGCCAGCGCATCGCGGGCCGCTTGCTTGGCGGGGTGGCGGTCATCCGCAGCACGGCGGGCGTAGCGCTCGGCCCACTCGGGTGCCGCCTGCGCCCGGAGCCACTCCGGCACGGCCACGGCCGGGCTATTGAGGGTGTGCCGCAACGTCTCGCCGACGACTTCGAGCCGGTTCAACGCCCGCACCGCCGCGAGCACATGGGTGGAGTCGGTGCGCTGCCGGCCCCGGGCCTTGAGCAGGCCGCGCTCACGGCACAGCGCTAGCAGCGTGTCCAGCAGCGGCGTCTCCTGCTCGCCGGCCAGCAGCCGCGCGCGGAACTCGCACAGGACCGAGGCGTCGAAGCCGGGGTCGTCCAATTCCAGGCCGAGGGCGTACTTCCAGTCGATCCGTGCGCGCACGGCGTCGGCGGCCTGCACGTCGGACAGCCCCTCGGCGAACTGCATGATGGTGACCAGCGCCAGCTGGGCGGGAGCAACGGCCGGCCGGCCACGCGTCGCGAAGAGGTCCGCGCAGGCGCGGTCCGCAAAGATTGCCCCCAACTCGTCCCGGAGCCGGAGATAGGGATGGCCTTTCGGGAAGGCGGCGTGCGCGACACGGGCGGTGTCTTCGGGGACGACGTACACGGCGAGCGGGCGCAGCGACATGGCGAACCTCCTCAGCGCGAGCGCGACGCGGGCCAGGCCCCCGGTCGCGGCCGGTGAGCATACCGCATCGGCCTACCGATCTGGCCGATATTGCCCTCACCACCGCTCAGCCGCAATTCGCCAGTGGTATCGAATGTCGGCAAGACCCAGCAAGTCGTGGCTGAGTATGCTACACTGAATGGCTCACTCGCTACTAGTGGGTCACGCGACGTATAAATGATGATCGTGCCATGGCAGCTTGCCGCACCATCGTTGCCGCCATCCTGTCGATGCAGGGCGACTGATCGTCAATTATTCGCTGGCTGACCCACTAGTACG
>JAABUU010004577.1_pt1 | contig 16170 bp, 21 predicted proteins | sample 5559301 | NCBI WGS metagenome assembly JAABUU01 (sample SAMN10711884, study PRJNA513360) | rock metagenome | isolation source: Antarctica rocks | place: Antarctica: Victoria Land, Richard Nunatak white | reverse complement strand
CCCTGGTTCCCCCCCCACCTCCAACGCAACATCTACCTCTCCCTCCTCCACCTCGAGCCCGACCCCGCGCCCGGCGACAAGAAACCCCCCGCCGTGCCGGAGAGCGTCCTGCGCGCGGCGCTGCTGCGGCGGGCCACCGAGGACATCCGCCGCGTGCTGGCCGTCCGCAACGCTAAGCAGGCGCTGGCCAGCCTTCTTCAGAAGGGGAGCGTCGGCGACGATTTGTGGCAGAGGTGTTTGCTGGCGGAGAAGGAGATTGAGGAGGAGGTGCGGGATGTGGTGAATGAGGTATGTCGCTCACCCGTCTGCCCCCCTGCCAGACGGACGGACGGACGGTCCTGTTACGGATCGAAGACAGGGGCGCGAAGTTAATGGTACAATGACTGACGGACTGACTGCAAAGGCCAACGCCTTCGCCCCCAACTGGGGCCAGAGTATCTTCCAGAGCGCCAACGAGATGATGAACCATGCCATCATCCGCAATCGGATCGAAGAGGTGCAGGCGCAGGCCAAGGTCGAGAGGGATTGGTGGGACAAGAGGCGCGCAAGGATTGAGTCGGACTTTATGAAGGAGCTGGATGGAGGTGCTGCGGTGGCGAAGCCTACGACTCCTGGCGAGAAGGGAGGAAGTGATGAGGATGCCGTCATAGTTGAGGGAGGAGGTCCGGCCGTGGGGGCGAAAGGCAGTACGAGGAAGAAGAAGGGGAAGAAATGAGGGACTCTTGAGCCAGGGTTTTGCTTCTGTATTGCGACATCATGCATGGCTGAATGGCCTTTGAGGAGTCGGGTTAGTATCATGGATTTGTGCAAGGTTTATTCTTTTCAAATTCGAGTCGACGCGGTGATCAGTCCCTATTGTTAGTCATGGTATCAAGCTACGAGTAGATGCAGAACTCAGACTGTCGTCCATTGACTGACGCGGTCCTTACTCTGTGCTTGCATATGGTCATTCGTCACCCAAAAGCTTCAAGGCAAAATTGGTATGAACAAGCTATCTCATTTTGATGTGATCGAGACCTGCAAACATGAAAGACGGCCCATTGGAGATAACAATGCAGGCGTGACAGATATGACAGAGAACAATTATGTCCGGATCAACGTGCCATCAACACCAAAACTATCATGCAAGACATTCGTGTCTGATAAGTGACGAAACTTGTGCGACACCGCTATGGCTTCTTCGGCTGCCGGGAGGGCCCAATGACTTTCGCGCTGCATTCGTAAAGCGTTCGGCAGGATTCTTCTGTCATGCCGAAAGAGGGATACTCGCGAGACATGGGGTACTGGACCACGGCTGTACTCTCCCGCTATTATGTACACCCAACTAGCCTTTCACCAGCTCGCCAAGCCTCTTCTCCAGAATTTGCCTTCCTTCCAAGGTGTCCCACACTTCATGCGGCGCACCACCTACGACATCCCAAGCTACCAGCTTCTCTGTGAGCTTGGTGAGATCTTCCTGCTTCTTCTCCCACTCGCCATCCTTCCTGGTCTTCAAACCCGAACTGACCACAACCAGAGGTGTCTGCGGATCTTGAATGTTCCTTGCAGCGACGACTTCATTCTTCGTAAGCGATTTCGCGACAAGACTCTCCTGCAGTTCAGCCTTGAGGAATCTGCCGTCCTGAGATGCTGAGCGACCGTAAACGCGATCTTCCCGGGTACGACCCTTGAACATAGCGCCGAAGAGACGGTCCAGTCCAAGAGGAGATATGACGCCACGAGCCCAGAGCATGAATCCTCGGCCAGGCGAGCCAATCCGATAGAGCAGGTCCTCGTGCACGGCATCGATCAACATCATGCCTTTGATATCACGGACATGTCTGCTGGAGAAGATACGGCTGTGGATACCACCGATGCCAGCTGATACTAGGATCCAAGGGCCTTGTTCGCCTGCCTGATTGAGAGCTTCGGATAGTGCGTCTACACTCATGCCCGCGGACTGTGGTGAGGGTGCGTTGTCAGACCACGCATAACCAGGCCGATCCCAGTAGCAGTAGCGGTCGATCGTGCCGTTCTGGTAAGCATCATATATCCAGTCCTCAAACGTGTCTTCCGCCGGTCGTTCGCCAGCTTCAAGCATGATGGTAGGATTGGGGTTGCCTTCCGCATCTTTGGTTACGGCACCTACGCAGGCGAGGTGAACCTGGTATTTGTTGCCATCGACGTAGTATTTCTTTCCTGGTGGAGCAAGGGAAGCATCTCGGGAGCGGAGGATTAATGTAGCAGTGAGCAATACAACGACGGCTCCAAGGAGGACCATGATGATCGAGGATGTAAGCACTGCGCACCATTCGCGAAGGGTACGGCGTGTCTCCTGTCGACCTGTCAAACGCTCTTCTTCTTCCTTCTTTCCCCAAGCGACGACTCGATCAGCTACAACATTCCAGATTGCAATGACTACAGCCCAGATGACTGATGCGATCCCGATCCAGCCTTCTTCGGCCCGCAGGCGTTGTACTGCAAGGATTATGATCATGTCAACCGTGAGGAAAACGGCAACTATTAGGCCTGAGATCTGCATCGCTTTGGACGGAGTCGAGAAGAACATGACGGTGATGAGAAGGTTCGCTGCAGTAAGGGTAATGTATGCGAAGCTGAAGTAGCCAGAACCCCGAGAGCCCATGTACGGTGGAGATACAAAGATAGATACGAGTAAGATCAACCACCAGATGAAGGTGATGATGAGGAAGAATAGCGTCAAGTAGCGGAGCGCTCGTACGCTCCATAGGTTGTAGGGCGAGACCTAGGTTTAGATGGTCAGCTTTGCGAACGATGTCTACCATGTACGAAGGGTAGGATAGACATACCGCAGGATCATCCGGGTCGAGATAGCCATCCCGTCGTGGTGGCGGTGGTAGCAGGCGGCTTCGTTCATCGGGATCGCGATATCTTTGGGTGCCATCTCTGCTCCCCTCTCCGTCTGCTGGACTGACATCACGACTTCGAGGCTGATCATCGCCATTCCCATTGTTCTTGGAGCCCCAAAGAGAAACCATATTGAAATACGATGTTGAATGTCGAGACCAAGATTTGTCGAGGTTGGAGACGTATATGGGGGTGGGGAGAAGTCAAGGCAACGCGTCATTAGCTTGTGCCGCAGTACGAATCTACCTTAGCTTCTTCGACTAGCCTAGCTACCAGGGAAACCGAAGCTCACCACCAAAGCAACTCGACTCAACTCAACTCACCTTGTGAATCCACCAAAGACTTGTGGAGCCTTGACTATTGTGAAGACAAAACGAAGGTGACGGTATTGGTGTTGTTATAGCTTTGATGGAAGTTGAGGAGGCAAGAGGGGGCTTGGACTTTGATTTCGCACTCCGTCATTGTTTTTCAGGTAGCGCGCTACGCTGCGTTAGGATAAAGTTTAGCTTTAACGTTAACGTTAGATCTGTTTGGGTCTCCCATGTGATCCTCTCGTGGCCACTCAAATATGACTTTAAGTCATAAGGTACGGTAGGTAAGGGTTATTAAAAGTAGCAGTCACAAATTGAGTCTGTCCCGACTGAGGCTTCCGATCTGCAGATCCGTTGCTTGAATCAAAATATTCCAAAAAGATGTTTGCAACCCACCTCTGGGGACAGGACTCATTAAGGGTGGTAGATGCTTTTCATAACAAACCATAATCTTCTTCACGTCTGAGAGGTCAACCCTTGCAAAAAGCATTACTCACCTACCGTTCCTTCGATACACCATTACAGCGGGTGTGTGGAATCAGTGTTCAAAGGGTGACAGTGACCCTAGTTACCCTAAATCTGTAGTCCCACAAATGAGCGATCTGCATAGGGCTTTTGCAAAGGCAAAGCTGGCGGCTCTACCCGCCGAATCTCCGATCATACCTGGCATGGATGATGAGGAGGACAATGAGGAGGATGAGGAGACCGACACATTCAAGGACCTACCGAGAGATAGCCATGACGATGACTCGTCCTCTGCATCCTCGGCCTCCTCAACCGGTACCATCAGGCCGTCTCCCACCAAGCATCTATTTGCAAAACCTAAAGGGTCTGTCATGTCTCGCTGCGCGATTGTTGAAAACATGCCGCTCTATGAGTCACAATGCTCTCCGCATAGCTTTCGTCTAGTTTGTGGCCCCTGTACGTTATCAACACGGTCAGGGCTAGTAACGATCGTTCTGACATATCATTTCTTAGTTCTTCGTCTGCCCACGGAACAATAGAATCCCTCCCCTGGACCGACCATTTCGCTCAGGAGCTCTACTTGGATGCATCGACGCCTGATGCGAAGGTTGTGTATCATGCATACCTTACCCCACCGTCGCCGAGAGGTCCACTCTTCGTTACCCATCACGGTGCTGGCTCCTCTGGCCTCTCTTTTGCCATCCTCGCCTCTGGGCTGAGAAGACTACTGCCAACTGCTGGAGTCCTGTCGATTGACGCTCGAGGTCATGGTGATACCATTATACAGAGACTACACTCCGATCAAACAAGCCTAAGCTCACCCCGAGACACCGATGTTCTCGATCTCAGTCTCGAGACTCTTTGTAGTGATTTGGTCAATGCGATCCGGTTGACGCAAGTTAAGATGGGGTGGAAAGAGCTACCAGAACTGGTCTTGGTAGGGCATAGTTTAGGTGGGGCCGTTGTGACGAACGTTGCGAGACAAGGAGAGCTAGGAAACCGAATACTGGGGTACGCCGTCTTAGATGTTGTAGAAGGTATGTGCATCTACGTAAAACATGCTTTGGGCCAGATTTGCTGACTGTAGGATTACAGGGTCCGCAATAGATGCGTTGCAAAGCATGCAAAACTATCTCTCAACCCGCCCAGCTGGCTTCTCATCACTAGCCTCCGGTATCGAGTGGCAGTAAGTTTCATGTTATTTCCAGTCGATCCCGGACAATCAGCACATGGAACAAACCTCACTAAACCTCCAAGCATCCGATCCCGCACCATCCGCAACACCACCTCTGCTCGGGTCTCAGTCCCTTCCCTACTCCGCCATGATCCGAACGCCTCCGACGCAGCAAAAGCCTGGGCCTGGCGAACAGACCTGGCAGCCACACAGCCCTTCTGGCAAGATTGGTTCGTCGGTCTCAGCAAGAAGTTCCTCGAAGCGAAAGGAGGGAAGCTGTTATTGCTTGCTGGCACGGACCGGCTGGACAAGGAGCTGATGATTGGACAGATGCAAGGTACATATGAGGGCTTTCCGTTGGGGGAACTATTTTGTTGGGTAGTAGCTTACATCCAGCATATAGGAAAGTACCAGCTGCAGGTGTTTCCGGAAGCAGGGCATTTTATTCAAGAAGATGTGCCGGAAAAGACGGCGATGGTGTTGGTCGATTTCTATAAGCGGAATGATAGGAGTGCGTTGGTGTTGCCGCCGAAAGTGGGCGAGATGCTGAAAAAGAAAGGATAGTGAGGGGAGGTAAATGCGTCATACCTCTGTTCTGACTTAGACAGACCCAAGATATAGAACACCATGCTCGGTGTGGGTTAGTGGAGAGATTCGATTACCGCTTATGTCTCTTATAGCACTTGTACGGAGCGGTGTGTCGTGCCGGAAGCTGGATTTGGACTGGGCTTGTTGAGAGATTAAGTAGGACGAAATAATGATTGAGAAAGAATTGACCGGTCTGTCGTACCACGACATATTAACATCATACGATCCACATATACACTGATAAGGATTTACCACATATATGTAGCTTGCTCGCCTCATCCAGTATGCCCTCCTGCCGAAACCCTACTCGTACAAACGAGATACCCACACACATCTATACTTCATCTCGCATGTCTTCTCCCACATACGACCATAGACTGTGGAAAATTGGGCATCCCGTCCGCTCTGCCATACACAAGCCACAGATCGGCGGATTAGTAGTTGGGTCGGTGACGACCAGCGAATACCCGCTGTTGTATGTTTTGATTTTTGCATTAGCTACCAGCGGGGATCATAGCTTCGTCGGCTGAGGAACGCTATCAACCATCGCCTCTGACCAAGGTTATACTCACAGTGAAGTAGTAGAGCTGTCGCACATGGATCTGTATAGTACAGTTTAATGAGCTGAAGGATCAAACGCCCTTGACCCCCGAACCTGCTCTAGATACAGAGCGGAATTGCGCCTCTGAAACCAAAATGAAATGAACATGACCACAGTCTATCCTTATGCCTTCTTTATGTAGAGCTAAGCGGACCCTAGTCCACTCCCGCCGATCCTGATCCGGATACCGAAGCGGTTACTCGCCAACGAGGCGGCCGTGGCAGCTGTGGAAGGACCGGAATCACTGCCGGTATTGAACATCGACAGCTGGCGCTGGGTGCGGATAGCGTTGAGGATGTTTAAATTTGTCCCGTTATGCTCTCCAGTGTAGAAAATGTCGAGCGGGTGAGTCGTCGACTCTCGCGAGTGGAGGCCCTGGGCCTCCGAAAGTAACTCGTCCCGCTCACCGTCCTCTTCGCCACCGGTGCGGCCTGCCGATGAATGGAGGGGTTGAAGCTCAATGTCCTCAAAGGTATCAGCATCGGATCGCAGAACGCCCCGTTCTTCGGCGTCGTGATCCTGTCCTTGTAGACTCGCATCAGCATCTACAGCCGCGCCTGTATCCGACAGATCTCCCGAGGCCGTCATGGAAGTTTTTAGCTTCTGCCGCTCCAAGAACGCCGTCAGGACGAGCAGTTGCAGCGCCAACGTCAAGAGGTCGAAGACGAAAAGTCGCGATTTCGAAATGGGCCCTTCTTGGCCGACGAAGTCGATCAATAAGCCCCCATGTAAATAACCTCGCAGTGCTTCCCCAGCTTCTGGTCTGGAAGAGACGGCGTGGAGAAATATACAGGTCAGGTTGGAGCCAAGAACCGCGCCAAGATACGGTCGGTTCCGGGGCGGTTCGGGGAAGATCTTGGGTTTCGGGGTGAAGTAGAACCACTCGACGAAGGCGCGGAGGAGGAAGCGGAAGAGGGAACAGCTGCGGGAACCATCTGTTAGTTTCGATCGCGACAGGCGCAGCTCGAGGGACGACTCACTCTAAGTAATATAGTATAGAGAGCTCGCAAAAGATCATGATATCAAAGTTGCGAATGACATCGTCGAGGATCTCCGCCCTTCTCCTGTTCTGCACCCGTCTCTTGAAGAGTTGTCTTTGTCGCCAGTCAGCACTGGGCGGAGCGGTGTCCTCCCACTGTAGAATGTCGCCTTCTGCGACCGGATAGGCATCCTGGAACGGAGGTTGGTCTGCTGGGTTGGAGGCTGACGGATCATCATTCATATCTCGCCGACGTCATGTGAAAGACATGGGCCAGTACGATTTGCCGGAGAATGCGACAGTCACTCCCGGCTTTGTGATGTCAAATTCAGGGTAACGTGTCACATTGATATATGCTTTGAGAAGCCCTACCGTCTGCGAGTTATTGTACGGGCGCAGCGGTAGGGTCGAGCTGCAGTGACAGGCGGCGTAACGTTGTTCCGGGCCGTAAGTGGCTCGCGTTGTCGATGTCACCTACGCGTCGGTCTAGTGAACTTCCTATATTCTTTTGTTCCTGCTTAAAGCCCCAACTTTTTACCTCTCACAGGCGAGCCTGGATCATGGCAAGTTTCTTCGACAATAAGGCTCGCGCTGCAGCAGCAGCAGCTGCTGCTGCTAATGGTGCATCGTCCTCGAAAGCTCAAGCTGGGAAAGACAAAGATAATACGAGACTACAACCCTGGGTCGAGAAATAGTATGTCATGGTCCTACATAGACTGAGGAAGCTCTTATACGCTGCAGTGCTGACGCTGCTCAAGTCGGCCGAAGAGTCTCAACGATGTAGCTGCCCAAGACCACACGATCACTGTCCTCCAACGGACATTACAATCTTCAAATGTATAGTGGGTACTGACAATCACCAAGCATCGAGGCTAACAATCACTTCAGCTCCCTCATATGCTATTTTATGGCCCACCAGGAACTGGCAAGCACGTGTTTCTTTTCTGGGAAGGATGTACTGACGTGTTTCTTTTCAGGTAAAACATCTACAGTCCTCGCCCTAGCGAAAGAGCTTTATGGCCCAGAGCTGTTCAAATCCCGTGTGCTCGAATTGAACGCCTCTGATGAGCGCGGTATCTCCATTGTCCGTGAGAAGGTCAAAAACTTTGCACGCATGCAACTCTCGAATCCTCCACCACATTACAAAGACAAATTTCCGTGTCCTCCATATAAAATTATCATTCTGGACGAGGCGGATAGCATGACACAGGACGCCCAGAGTGCGCTGAGACGAACAATGGAGACCTATAGTAAGATCACGAGATTCTGTTTGATATGCAACTACGTTACAAGGATAATCGATCCACTGGCATCAAGGTGTAGCAAGTTTCGGTTCAAGAGCTTAGATCAGGGCAACGCTAAGAATCGGTTGGAGGAAATTGCGCAAAAGGAGGACGTCAAGCTGGAAACTGGCGCGCTGGAGACCCTCATTAAGTGTAGCGAAGGAGATCTACGAAAGGCAATTACTTTTCTGCAGAGTGCGGCACGATTGGTGGGAGCGATGAAAGCACCACCCAAGGCGAATGGTCACGGAAAGTCGAAGCATAAGCCGGTTGAAGATGAGGAATCCATGGAGGTAGATGGGGCCGATACAGCAGTGGTGACGATAAAAATCATCGAGGAGATTGCTGGCGTTGTTCCGAACGAAGTCATTGAACGTCTTCTACAAGCGATGCAGCCACGGACTCACGGGACTGTATATGAGGGTGTGGCAAAAGAGGTAATGGACATGGTTGCAGATGGATGGAGTGCTACGCAAGTCATTTCACAGGTGAGTTCATGAACATCTTGAGATGAGATCAATGATAATTCGGCTGACATGTCAACTCCCAGCTGTACCAACGAATTGTTTTTCCTGATGCAATACCGGACAAGCAGAAGAATCAAATTGTCATGGTTTTCTCTGAAGTCGATAAGCGGCTGGTGGACGGATCAGACGAGCATCTCGCCATCCTGGATCTAGCCCTGCGGATCTCAAGTATCATAGCGGAAACCTAAATCATAGAAGGACCGTGCGTGGTATCATACTCGTTCTGTCGAGCACATCCTCGCCGCATCATCTCCGCAATAAGTCCAATGGCGCCGGTGGCCGTCCTGATTGGTCTTCTACAGGCCAGACAAACCAAGGCTCGGAGTCTTCAGCAATCAGCCTTCGTACCATGTTCTCCGATGGAAGAAGAGTCAATCTGACCACTGAAGAACTGATTCTATCATCTCTCGAATGCTTGAAAGCCGAAAGAGTACATTTCTGGATCAGGTTCCATCCCAAGTCCCTCACTTTTATAGTTTTTTCGCCGAGTCCAGCTTCTTCGGAAATAGGCTGTAGCACCAGCGACCGTTCCTGCAGGATCCCGCTCCAGAGTATCTTGTCCATTGGCGATCTGAACAGACCACGCCTCAAAGCGGTGAACGTGACCCGTCCGAGCCGGTCAACAATCACGACATAGGCGGAGTCGGGGAGATTCTCCCTGAAAACCTTGCAAAAGTCTTCTTGTTCCTTGGAGAGCCGGGTTCTGGGTTGGTTGCGAAGAACTTCTTCGGTGTCGATGGACATTGTGCTGGTCAAAGTAACTCGGGCTTTTTTTTCATGTAATAATGAAGGGTTGAGGTCGAGAGCGGTGATACAAAGGAAACACTCAACTGCGAAATTGATTTACAGCAGAGTTCCAGATCCAGGCTCCTTTCTTTATATGCGTGCTGAAACACCTACCGAGTAACGTGTTGATGAGGTTCTTAGCATGGTTATCTTGCAAACTCGAAGCATTGCCATTTCTCTGTGTTTGTCCACATGGTAGGTTTGATGAGAAATTGAGAGAAATTTGGAGAACTTGTGTACTAAGCAGTGCTGGCTCGCCTCTAGCGGACTTCCATCTGGAGGTTTGTTTCGTGGCTCGAGACAAACTGCAAGAAATGATTGCATAATGCTTCGATGGCCGCGGCCAGGGTAGGACTCTGCGACATGTGGCTTGGATTTCCTCCTTTTTTCGACGAATAGGATATGCGATGAAGAGGCTCTACTTTAGGTGCCACATTTCCGAACGAGCGCTTCGCTTTGGGCTGTGTCCTGACTATCAGACGGCTTACCAGGTGGACGGAGGCCAGTGTTGGTGCGTTAGTATCGCTATCACTGGTGACAACAATGCTGTTTGGCCATCGCCTGACGTGGCGCCTATACTCTAATGCGAATAAAGCATAATGATACAGGCCAAGAAGACAACAAGAGCAATCAGTGACACAGATTGAGCCGGAGATGATTCTTTCCACGTAGCTACAGGAAGCCTTTCCTACCGTTTGATACACGTCTATGCAACTCCAAGTGCCCTAATCTATATCCGTCCCCGGGGGATACCGTCCAACGCCATCAGTAGAATACCATCCGACCGTCCGACTGTTAGGATCCCATAGCCAGGGCTGCAGCAATGCCCACGCCTCGCTCTGCCAACGGATGTCGCGTCTCGGACGAAGGCAACCTCATCCGACCCGAGTGCTGCCCTGCAGCCCTTGCACTCTGGTTTGCCTTTGCTTTCTCAACAGGTTTGCTATAATAGACGCCGAGACCGAGATTTCGATCCACGTCTCTTGCTTCGTCCACCAGCCCGTCAAGCCTAAGAATCTCACACACTTCCTGATAGCTTCTCGCTCCTGCCACTTTTTGGTACTCTGGCGCCTTGCCCCACATGACTTGGGCGAGCGAGAACTTGGTGTTGCCCCACCTGTTCTCAACTTCGATGGCTGTCTTGACGTAGGCTTCGGTGACTTCCCGCCAAGGTAGAAACCCACCTTCCTCTTTTGTCCGGAAACAACTAGGATTCGCTTCTGCCTTGGTGGCAATCATCGCCCCATCCACGTCAAACTCTCGGACTAGTTGGAGCGCTTGATCCCTGCCCTCAACATCCCCATTCATCAGACAAGCCACTCCCGTCTCCCTGCATACGCCCGCTATCATCTTCAGCTGTTCGCGGATCGCTCGTTCTCGCGGCCGCATAGGCGTCGTGCGGCAATGCACCGTCAACCCGGTGATGCCTGTACCGCATAACTTCCGCACCAGCGCCTCCGTCTGCTCGGGCGTCTCGAGAAGGCGTATCTTGACGCTGATGCTAATCTCCCACACCTCCCCCACCTCCTTCACCAGTGCCTCCAGTATCGACGCGAGCAGATCTGGCGTCTTCAGCAACGCCGCGCCCATCCCTCCGGCGGTCGAGAACGACTTCGGACAGCCGGCGTTGACGTCTATGCCAGCCACGTCGCCGGCGACAAGCTTGGCGGCCTCGACCGCGAGCGCAGGGGAGGATGTGCCGATCTGGTAGATCAGGCGGCCGTGTTCTCGCACCGGATGCAAGCGATATATCAAGCTTTCTTTCTGGTTTTCTGTGGGCCCTCGAGAGCCGTTGGAAGACAGACGGGTGAAGTCGACGGTACTGGTGCGAGGATTGAGACGACGGGTCGTGCCTATCAGGGCTTTGTCAATCGTCTCGGGCCCCCAGACAAGGTCGGCGCCGTATTTGAGGGCCAGCAGGCGAGACGGTAGCTCTCCTGAGCGTACCATTGGCGCAAGGACGACTTTGCCTCTGTAGTCGACCCCGTTGCGGGGAATTGGTACGCGCCTCGGTGTAGATGTCATGATGGCGGTAAGTCGTCGTAGCATAACATAGCGGAGGTCGTGTAATTCGAACTACGAAGTGAGGTATTTCTCTGAGATTATGACTGAGTCGAGTCTATTCGATGATCACGTGAAAGAGGTTCCAAGAGAGGTGTGTTTGATTGATTAGTCATTCAGCCATACCATAGCTGCCTGCGAGCTGATTGGGCAATTGGCTCGTCTCCGATGATCGGGGCATAGGGATGGTTCGTCTGCCCTCAGTTTGTGACTACCGTACTAACTCTACCCGGATCACTTCTCGTCGGGCAGCAAAGGTCCTCCATACATGCTACTTGCAAGGCTCCGTTCAACATCTCCGCTGCAATTGAGAAGTAGTCCAGAGAATCTCCTGCAGGTCCTGCACCTTCACCGCCCGTTTGCGACTCGTACAACTCTGGCGGGCCCCACCAAACCCAACGGCCCCACTACCAGCGCCCAGAATTTATTTAAGAACTCTACTTCTTCTCGCACAGCGCTGATAGCTAGACATCTGTCCTCCACGACACACCAAAACATCGAAATGGCTTCACTCCCTATCAGCGAGAAAGGCTACCACTCCAAGGCACCGTCCGTTTACACCACCAGGAAGGTAGCCGCTCCGTACACGTTGGAGCACCGGATCTACATCGAGAAGGATGGAGTGCTCGTCTCGCCTTTCCATGACATTCCGTTGTATGCCAACGAGCAGCAGACGATACTCAACATGATCGTAGAGATCCCAAGGTGGACCAATGCAAAACTAGAGGTACTTCTACGTCATTGCCAACACGCTCAGCTTTCTACTAGCCGAAGTCCGTCAATGGCTAATTGTGTCTTCTGTCTGCAGATCTCCAAAGAAGAGCTTCTCAACCCAATCAAGCAAGACGTCAAGAAAGGCAAGCTTCGGTTTGTCCGCAATTGCTTTCCCCACCACGGCTATTTGTGGAACTACGGCGCTTTCCCCCAGGTACGACACTTGAGCACGATATTACTAAGATGTGCATGAAGGCTGACGATGATGAAGACATGGGAAGACCCCAACGTTGTTCACCCTGAGACCAAAGCTAAAGGCGACAACGACCCTCTCGACGTCTGCGAGATTGGCGAGAATGTTGCAAAACCCGGTCAGATCAAGCAAGTCAAGGTGCTTGGCGTCATGGCCTTACTTGATGAGGAGGAGACCGACTGGAAGATCTTCGTCATTGATGTGAATGACCCGTTGGCTCCGAAGCTCAACGACATTGAAGACGTCGAGCGACACTTGCCCGGTCTTTTGCGGGCGACCAACGAATGGTTCCGTATTTACAAGATTCCGGACGGCAAGCCGGAGAATCAGTTCGCTTTCACGGGCGAATGCAAGAACAAGAAGTACACAGCTCATTCTATCTACGAACGTGGTCTGAGCTAACTGACACCTCAATAGATATGCCACTGATATTGTGCGGGAGTGTGCTGAAGCCTGGGAGAAGATGATTACTGGCAAGATTTCCCGTGGTGACATCTCACTGTAAGCTTGGTCTTCGCCGCTTTTGGTTCGCCCCGTTAATGTGAGTATAGCAAGAATGTTACCGTCCCACACTCGCCAGATCGAGTTGACCCCAGCAAACTCCCACACATCCCTAACGACGGAGATCTGCAACCCGCACCCATTGACCCTAGCGTTGATAAGTGGTTCTTCATCTCGGGCGCCGCTGTGTAAGGCAAGCTTGTTACGCACTGAAGTCACCAAGAGCGGACACCGTCTATATAGGAGTCTTGTGCAAAGCGCAGAAAACTGTCAGATAGCCATACATAGCAGTCAACGGCATCGAGCTCATAATGCCTTCTTGAACCTGAAACCTTAGAACACCAACCAAGCCATGCTCCTTGCGCCTCTGTGCTGATGCATCAATACCACGCGCAAAGTACCTATATCTCAATTCCCCGTGAGCGCCTCTTGTCGGTGCAGCATGCGCGAATGCCGATCCACCTCCTCCATCACATCCCTAATCTTCAGCTTCTCCGTATCCAGGTTCATCTCCTTCCCATCTTCTGTAGAGACGAGCGCAGCCCTTGTCAGCATCGTCCTTTCAACGCGGATAGCCCCACCCTCATGACAGTTTCGGATAGACCTACTGAATTTCAAGTTCAGAAAGCTCGCCTCCTTGCTATCCCTCGGTAGCAGCTTGGCGTTAATCTTCATTGTCTGTCGCGCATTGGGTGGGAGGTGGGAGAGGAATGAACGGCATGTCTTGGCTCGCGGGGAGAAGGGGTTGAATCGCGTGGAGACGTCGGTGATGAATTTGGTGATCATTGCTGCTGTCGGGGTGGTTACTACTTCTGGAGTTAGCTAAGCATGTTTGAGGTGTTGTTTGGGGCTTTACACACAAGGGATACACACAGCGGATTGGTGTCGCGCAAACAGTTCTGATGATGCGAGTAGGGCTTGCTCTTCCCTGCAATATGTACAGAGTACAAGGCTCGGAAGTTTCCGCCTGTGCACAAAGTACGTCAAACCATATCGCCCAATGACGCCAAGTTCCAGTATTGACCCTGGTACCTTCTGGGTCTCAGATCCAAGACGTTCGTTATACCGACCATGACCCCAGCAACCCTCTCAGCACGCCTAACATCCCTCTACGACGTCCATCGCCAGACACTCCACCTCATCACTCGGCTCTCGAAACTACCTATCCAGCCCGGCAGCAGCTCCCTCGACCCAGAAGAGGCCGATGCACGAATCGAGCTGAGCGCCGAAATCCACCAGAACCTAAAGGATCAGGAGGAGGAGCTCGAGCTGTTGAGACAGGAGGTCGAAGATCTCACCAATCCAACCTCCTGGACCGGCAGCAGGAGGAGAGATAGCGACAAGGACCGAGAGTATACGAGCTTGGTGGCGCAGGTTGCTCGATTAGGAGAGGACCTCAAACTGTACGCTATCCTCTATCACTTGTATCATCGTCGAATATGCTGACAGGTCGACGTAGAGCGCGGACGCAATTCCGAAAGGCCCAACTCCAAGCGAAGCGGAACGCGGAGAACGCGAGGCGGAAGGAGCGGGAGCTGCTGTTCGCGGGGATTCAGGAAGGGAGCACCACCGGCGGACACGGGCGACGACGGCAAGGGCAGGAGAAGCTTTCGCAGGACGAGCAGCTGGTGAACGCGTCGAGCGACGTCACGGCTGCGCTGAGGAGGACGCATCAGTTGATGCAGAGCGAGCTGAGTAGGAGCCAGTTTGCGCATGATACACTACGTATGGGTTCTCGTTTTCTGCGTTGTCTGTTGGTCTGGTGGGATTGGTGACGCTGACTGTGTGGAACAGAACAATCCACGGCCGCGCTTGCTACGCTCTCTGATTCGTATACCAATCTCGATACGCTTCTCTCGTCGTCTAGGTCGCTTCTTTCGTCTTTACTCCGGTCCCAGAAATCGGATACGTGGTATCTCGAGACTGCTTTTTATCTCCTCTTGACTACTATCATCTGGCTCGTCTTCCGTCGGCTGTTCTACGGGCCGTTGTGGTGGTTTGTGTGGCTACCAATAAAGCTGTCTTGGAGATTAGCAGTAGGGGTATTAACCTCAGTTGGCATCGTCGGTGGTGCAGCAACTAGCCAGAGTAGTTCAACCGTTGTCGCCGGCACAGGCACAAGTTTGATTGTCCAACCAAGCGCTACGGACGGAATTCCCAGGTTCAGCCAGAGGATGTCGGCGCCATCGATCGCAGTAGGCGGAGGCGGACGGGGAGCTCCAGGGTCGCAGCCAGGTCAACTATCAACCAGCGAAGGAGGCAGTATGGCGGAACAGATTGGCAAAATGGCAGAGGACAGTCAGGAACTTCAACAGGGTGGGGTAAAGCAGGAAGGGTCGGATGCCGGCAAGGACACGAAGGTGGAAGAGCAGCATCGACAAGAGCAGCCTCGGAATCCGAAGAAGAGAATGTGGGATGAGAATGTCGAAGCTAAGAAATATGAGGAACGGCAGAAGGATGAATTGTAGGGCACTGCTCTACGACGTGGTTAGCATTGATGAATTACGAGCATGAGCTAGATCATTGTCAATCAGAACTTGTAATACAAATTTCATGAATCACTAAGTGATTTGACAATCGTCGTCCATTGCGGATACCTTGAGTTGGTAGATAGTGCACCTGGTGTTGTTCAGATATGTACGTCATGGTAGCGGGCAAATAAGGTCTATCGAGTTCGTCACTTCTCAGCCATTCACACGATATAAAATCTACAACGTACAGAGACAGCCTCCCATGGCCCTATCCAAAAACCCACCCCCCGACCACCTCCGCCACAAATGGACAGCCCTCTACGCGCACCGCCTCCCCACCCTCGCCGCCTCGCACTCCCCCGCGCAACCCCACTGGCCTGTCCACCTCGACCACTGCTTCGCGCGCATCATCCTCGACAACGCGATCGGGATCGACGCGCCGTGGACCACGAAGCTCAAAGCCCCCGCCGTGAAGAACATGAGCACGGCGCAACTGGAGAAATGCATTGCGCTGGGCGAAGGCATTGCGGAGGGGCGCAAGGATTTGGTGCTGCTTGATGGGAGGAGTTTGGAGATGCGGGGGAAGAGGGC
>JAABUU010004576.1_pt1 | contig 16173 bp, 35 predicted proteins | sample 5559301 | NCBI WGS metagenome assembly JAABUU01 (sample SAMN10711884, study PRJNA513360) | rock metagenome | isolation source: Antarctica rocks | place: Antarctica: Victoria Land, Richard Nunatak white | reverse complement strand
TCATTTGAAGCCTTCCATCCTGGGTATGTGTCTACTTATCTTTCACACTGATCAGGAAATAAAAGTCCTATCAAGCATGCACAGATTTTGGCAAGTTGAGCACGTGCTCAAGAGAGAGTATGTACCAGCCAGTACCAGGTCGCCTTTGCCAGGAGCAGCAAGGAAGGTGCAGGCAGTTGGGCGACTTTCACTCACAAGGACCTTGGCAGGCATTGCTGGAGAGCTCAGGTCCCATACACACAAACAGCCCATTGCGGCCAGTGCATTCTCCTGTAGGACCAAACACCTGGATGCAATCAGCAGGCAGCACATGATTGTTCTGAGCAACTTGCGGTATGGGTTCCATCAGAGATACAAACCACCTGCAAATCTGAAGGCCCATATGCAGCCAGTACCATGCCATCTGCATCCCTGTATGCAGTCGCAGTCACAGCGCGCCCCTCCAGTATACCTGGATGATACAGAAACAAGCTCTGTGTGATGACACCTGCAGCCAATACAGTTGCTCTCATATTATCCAGCTCCAGTCTTGTTTCTGTGGCAAAACACCAGCAGGCAGTTGGTGATGAGATGAGTTCAGACCTTGCTTCTCAAGCGGTGCAGGAATGTTGAACTCTGGGAAAGCTCTATGCTGCTGTTGCAACCCCAGTATACCCAAAATGACTGATCCAGCAGATCTGAGAAATGGCAGCAGCTGTTCAGTGCTGTCACTTGCTTGCAAAGCCTTTTCTGTCTCATGCCTGCACTGTGACAGCACATCAAAGCCTGGACCTTGTGACAAAGCTGTTGCCATGCAAGGGGTTTCTATGCATAACCACAAGTTCATAAATGTGGGACCAGTCAGTGCTGGCCATAGCATGACATGCTGAATGGAAGATCTTACTGTGTCTCATGGGCTGAATCTGGAAACTGACAGGCAGCTGAGGATGTTTCTATTGGCTCAGTCTGGCATTCATCAGCAACTGCATCATCGTTAGTCTGGCTTGAGCCAATCACAGCATCCCTGTCATGTGTGTGCCATGAGGGTGTCAATAAGGCGGAGGTGTAGTGGTGGTGGACAAGTACACTATGAAATGTGGTGCCTATCAACTTCCAGACTGATACCTGTAGCAACCTCTGCCCATGGAAAATAAGTCGTATTCTGTCACGGCAGGAAGGTCAAACAGGTTGTCCAGGACAATCTCCTGCAGCTTGACCTGCAAAGGAGCAGGAAACTGCTGTTAGCCACCAAACAGCTGTGTCAAAATATTTAGCAATGCTAATATGTACTTGAGGTGCAAGATGCTGCAGCCGGGCCCATTGCTGTGCTGCGTGATTCCGCTGAATATCTGACAACCCCAGCGAAGCTTTGCCAGGCAGAGTATGGTGTGCATGAACTGCTTCATCTGCAACCATGCCAGTACTTTGATAGTCGCCTGCTGAGTCTGAGCGCAATCGACCAACTAAGCCTTACTATGTATAGTACGAATTTGTGCAGACTTTGCTGGCAAATTTGTCTGGCCCCTGCAAGCAAAGCTGGTTCTGGTGTGTTCACAGTCACAGCCACAGCTATACTGATCAAAGAACAAGCTGAGCTAGATTGGCACCCTTCATCCTCTCCGTCGCTCTGCAGTAAAAACAATTTTCAGACTTGAGCGCGGTCTCTGCATATCAGCAGCAAATCCCTCCCGCAACACCTCAAAGTCGTCTTCATAGGTTTCGAAGTCATCTTCGTAAGCATCTTCCGCTGTGTCTATCATACAACCAGGTTAGGCAGATCGAGCGCAAACAAATGCTGTCATACTGTGTCACCTTGCATGGTTTGATCAAGGCTTTTAGGCAAGGCCGTTCGAAATGGCCCTTCAGTGGCAACACTACCCAGTATGCTGTAGAAGCAGTGACCCAATGTGGTGTTGGCCTACTCTCGCGAATGCCGTATGTGAACGTCGGCGCGTTGATTAAGTAAGCAAGACAAAGCGTCGCCGACGTCCTTTGGCTGTCATGGCAGCTCTCCTCAAAGAGTGGCTGGTGGAGGACCTGAAAATCAAGTCCTCTTGTGCTCAGTTGGAAAAGGTGCAGTCGGAAATGTGCAGCTTTCGCATTGTGCAGTTGCTACTACAAGGGCTGCCCTACGGACTGTCTTGTGACGATGCCCTTTTCTTGTAGGACTTGGCAAGTGGATATGTTTTTGGCGAAGTTCTGTACAAATGCAAATTGCAGCCTGACTTTCATCAGTTTGAGGACAGCAGAGCCCCAACTGCAATCTTTAACAATTACAGGCGTCTACAGGTATCATGAGGGTTGCTTGCAAACAACTGTGACAAGCCCTCGAATTTGATGTGGTTTGTCATATGTGTGCCGTGACAAGTAATGGCGCTGATTTGAATGCATTGCAGCCAACCCTGCAAAAGCTAGGCATCCAGCTCAGCAAACACAAGGTTGCTGCACTTACACGGGAGGAGAGGGATGCTGCTGCTCAGTTGCTATATCGAATCAAGAGTGCGTTGGCAACCATGAACTCCAGCATTGTTCATGGGCAAGGGCTGAGCAGCAACAAGCTGGCAGCCACTTTTGGAGTCAAATTAGAGCTCAGCAAGGGCTTGCTTGAGGCACAGCAGTTCAGGTGGGGCTTCCTAGCAGGCACACACTGCAGATCAGCTGGGCAAGGGATCTTGATGTTTGCAGCTTGTTTGCAGGACTGAAAGAGAAGCCTTCAATGCAGACAACCAGCACAGGTTTGAGGATGCGTTGGCAGCTGTTACTCCCAGAAGGACAGCAGCCTTGGAGCGCATGCACTTGCAGAAGTTTCAGGACGAGTACATACGGCAGTCTGAAGTAGCTGCACAGGTATGTGTGCATCCTGTCGTCGCGCGATTCAGCCTTAATTGGATGTTATCCCCTGTCTCTGAGGGCAAAGCCTTCACATGCAGCAGTTGACTTCCCTCACTTTGTTGCGGAGATGTTAATGGAGATCCACATCAATCATAACGTGCTTGTCAAACAATACTGGTGCTCGTGCTTGACCCTGTCGGCATGTATATTGATGTCCTTATAATCATGGACACATCAAATCCATATCCTTGGCTGCCAGCTGATGTGTGCACATCAGTGCTCTGCCAGTTGTGTGTGATTTTACAGATGTGCTCACAGAAGGTCCAGGTGTTTTGGTGTGTTTGCACTCAGCTGGCTGTGATGAGCCTGCAGGGGCTGGCTGACAGCTGTGCAGACAAAGCTGCTGGTAGGGCGATCCGGCGACAAGACCTGCTTTCCAGCCTTGATAGTACAGTACAGCACCGGCAAGAGCGGACTGCTCAGCAGGCGGCGACCCACCAGGCGCTCCTTGATCGCCAGGCAAGCCACTCTATGCAGCACAAGCAAAGTCTTATTGAATTGTCAGGAAGAGACTCAAACACTTGTCAAAAAATGTTAGCATGAATCATTGCATCTTTTGTTGCAATGAGACTTTCAAACTAGCATTTGGCACAAGTCCCGACCATGAGAGCATATTGTTGGTAATCTGTGTCTGGCTGGTGCTATACCAAGCTGACAGCGTGTATCCAGGAACGGCTGGACAAGGAAGATCTGCGCATAGAGTTGAGCGTAACAGCCATGCACAAACAAGCCAAGCAGGCTGTGCGGAAAGCAGCCAACCTGGAGGTGTCTCAAGGTGAGGGTGAAGCACTAGGGTAGCACACAACATAAATCATTTCAGACCACCATCAGCAAGCCCTGTGATATTCAAATTTTAGCTGACCTTCCTCTGTCAAGTGCCTGTTTCTTTCTGCCCATTGCAATCTGACAGCAAGCACTGTCTGATATACAAGCGTGGGCATTGCCAGGCAAGTGGCTATGGGATGCTCGGTTTAATCTAGCTACAGTCATGCATGTTGCTTGGCATCGCAACAGAGGTACTGACCATGTGAGTCTGCAATGATGTCAGGGATAGACTCTTTTGAGAGCAATCTGCAGCGTCTGACTGATGGAGGCGAGCAGGTGCAAGATGACATGGCCCAGCCACCAGCTGGTCAAACACCAATGGAGCACATCCAGCATCTCAGGTAGACGTTACTTTCCTTTTTGAGACATTATGCGCTACAAGTCACGCGTAACACTCAGCCTGAAAGTGGAAGATTCACAAGCAACAGCACAGTGGCAGTGCAGACAAAAGACACACTTGTGCACACTTATGGCCTGAATGCTGTCTACATGGTGCGTCAATAAGCAAAGTGCTGCCTTATTCAGGCAGCTGGCTCCTCACAAGGAGGAACTGCAGAGTGATAGCCAGAAGTATATGCGCACCATCAAGGCCAAGCATCATGAGGAGGAGGCAAACAGGCGCGACAGGAAGGCGCGGCGTCGCCAGGCACTCGCTCAGCAGCAGAGCAAGCTGCAGGTACTGCTGCTGCCCACACCTCTACCTTTCAGCACACCCTACTAGGTGGACAGCCTGATGTCAAGTGTCCATGCAACCCCTGAAGCAGTTGGAGAGATCATAGTATTGACACAGCCCGCAATGACTGGAACAAAGATACATACAGCGATACAACATTGTCATAGCATGCACTATACAACAGTCATATTGTACAACACCAGACAGGTTGGCATGTGGCAGTCAGAAGCACCAGTATCAGGATATCAAAATGATGACTTACCTTTGTTAGCACCATGAAAACAGGTTCACCAAGGCTATAGCATCCTAGCTTACACATGTGAATCCCCAATGTTTGACGTGTGTGCAGGATACAGCAACGGGAGATGAAGAGGAACAGGTACTGGCCCTATTGCTCAGCAAGGGGGCTGCTGAATCAGCCCTGGCAGATGAGATGGGCCGCCTCAAAGTGCAAGAAGAGGTAAAATCTGCACGAACTCCATCCAAGACCAGCACAACTGTGCAAGCAGATCTGTGTTGAATTGCGACCCTTTCTGCTGATGCCAAGGTATTTCACGCTGCCTGTTGTGCATCTGCCATGACATCGTGATGTATAGCTGCCAGGCCCTGGCCATGCATGCTGAAGACGGTTCATTTTTTGCTTTTGAAATCTAAATGCAGTGTAACACCAAGCCTATCTTTGCACATCTTGCAGATAATCAGAGCACACAGATTGGAGAGGGAAGCCGATTATGCTGCTCAGCGAGAGCTTGAGTGGGAGCAAGCTCTAGCTGAGGAGGCTCAGCGTCACAGGCCAGTACCTGCACATCTTAGGCCTTATTGCTCATGCATTACTCTTATTGCCTTTCTGTTTTGGCAAGACTGCCGCAGCTGCCAGTGGTTGCTACAAGTTGCACAGAATTTACAGCTCTTCCAGTCAGCTGGCCATTTTACTGACATTATGCCAACACAGCACAAGCATCAACAAAAGCCCCATCAACACAGGCAATGCTGCAAGAGACCAGCAACACAAAGCGGTAGTTGGCATTGTGCAGGGAGCTGAGGGCAGTGTATGAGGCAGCTCATAGTGAGCAAATGGCGGCCTACAGGAGCCTGCAGCAGGAGCGTGCAGATGCTCGCCACCAGAAGCATATGGCCTTTGCATGTGACACTGCATGGCAAATGGTGGGCTTTGCTGAGCAGGCCATCAAGTACAGAGAGGAGTCTGACGGTGCCAAAGTGCCCAAGGCTTTGTACAGGTGACAACCTTACAGAAAGCATTCCTGCAGTGAGCAGCTCAAAGGTGCAAGCAAAGGAAGCAAGATGCCAGTCACAGGAAATTCTCGGCAGGCACAGCCATGGCTCACCTGCGATCAGGCAGTGCCAGGGACTGCCATCAGAGCTTGCTATATTGCATGTGCACAGCAAGAACAACATGTGGGTCCTTGTGTGACAGGGTGATAGGGTGACTATATGTTGTGCTGAGGGCTGCCTGCCTCAGGCACTGGTGCATGCACAGGGTTCTTGAGTGAGTGTTGATGATTGCATGTCACACAACTGCTGTTCCTGCATACAGGCAATGGGCAGCCATGTTTACGGCGGGAGACCCAGAGCTGGCTGCGCAGCCTGCTGCTGTCGTCACCAGCCCTCAGCCTACTGTCACTGCAGCTGACGAGCAGGCTGTCACGGTATTGCAGATCTGACTGCTTTTCAATTATTGATGACCGGTGCTCATTGCACCTACCTGCAGCCTCAATCTGTGTTTGCCCTTTCTGCTGCATGACTATTAGCGTGATCCAGGTTCATGAATGTGTTGCACACGCTATGACCTGTTGTGAACATGCTAAGGCCTGTTGTGCACGCATGGCGGTGCTTCTTACACAGTGTTGCTGGAGCTGTTGGGTGCAAGTCTCAGTGACCAGCACAGAGCCTAGCAGGACTTTAATTGCTACTACACCACACTGTGTCATGTACATGTTTGCAAGCCAAGCAAGGTCATGGCAAACATGCAGGAGTACCTAGGCTGGAGCGGAGTGTGGCAGGCAAGCAGCCCTGACCAGGCCACAGGCTACAATGAGCTACTGGCAGATGTCATTGCTGAAGGGGCCACTGCTGGGGCCAGCAAGGCAAGCCCACAGGGTGCCCCACTTCAGGACATTCCCCTGCGCTTGGCACTAGTGGGGGCCCCTTTTGCTGGCAAGACCAGCATGGCCCTCAAGCTGGCTGATGACCACGGCTGCAAGGTGTGCTGTGCTCAGTATTGTGGAGAGTTCAGACAGTAAAGCAACAGGATAGCTTGTCTGATTTGATCCACTTGCTAGCTGATAAACAGCTTGCAGAGGACCTCAAGCTGGCCCTGTGCAATTGACAATGTTCCTGGCCTATTTGTCACGTGCAAGACACCAGTAGTTGTGACACAAATCATAAGCGCTAGAGGGTCACAATGTGACGCTGCCTCCTTGACAGCTTCTCAATGCATGACAGCAAAGTTGCTCAACCTACGTGCAACAGGTGTTGAACAACTCTGAGCTGGTGAAAGAGGCCCTTGCAGAGGTCGAGGCATTTGACAAGCAAGGGCCACCTTCGCATGGCGAAGCTGGGAGTGGGCCTGCTGGCTCTGCTGAAGAGCCCATTAAAGTGCAGCTAGGCAGGACAGCGCAAGCTGATCTACAGGTCATGCTCTGTTTGCAGCTGTCGTCATTGCATTGCCTCAGCCAGGTGGACAGCAAATTGTACGCTTGCAAGGCTTTCAACTCAACTGCAAATTGTTAGTAGCTTGGCAGAAAGTTTCCGAGAGACAGTGTTGATCTGAGCGCCCTCACTGGTAATGCAGAGCAATGGCGTTGTCTCTGATGAGGTCCAGACTCAGTTGATGGTGCTGGCCATGAATGAGGTGGCTAGAGCAATTGCTGCACAGCCACCTGCCCCAATGTCCACTGGTGTGAAGCCTGCTGGAGGCAAGCCTGCTGCCAGCAAGGGCAAGAAGGATGACCCCAAGCCTGTGCAGGTTTGTGCTTGACTACACCTTGACTACGCCATGCGCTGTGCTACATCGTCGCTGCATGTGCTGCAGTTGTATCTTGAGCTGCTTGGCAAGACTGTGAATGAACTACAAGTGGGAGTGTGTAATGTGCAGGGGTATGTGATGGATGGCTACCCAAGCAATGTGCGGCAGGCAGAGCTGCTTGAAGGGGCTCTGACAGGCCTGGACCTCACAGCTGAGCGCGCCTTCATTGCCTCGGCCTCCCGCCTGGCCCCCCCTCGCCCTGCCACCCTGCCTGACCTCAACAGATCTCTCACCTCAGGTCTTGTGAATTGCCGCCATGTTGTTTGGCAAATGGTTTTCAGCACCCTGGTTGCCAGCAATCCCGATTCCAATTGCATCACGTTGCCTTACATGCCTGTATGCATTGCTGTAGCTCTCCTGGCCACCTCAGCTAGCTGCTTGCTGGCATGTGCAGGTCTGGATGCAGTGGTTGTGTTGGAGCTGGATGATGAGGCCTTAGCAGTGAAAAGGGCTCTGGGGCGGAGGGTGGACCCCCTTACAGGCCGAGTCTACCACCTGGAGTTTGATGTGCCACCCCCCAAGGAGCCTGGCTTGGCCGCCCGCCTCAAGGTAGGCATGCACACGTTTTTCAGATTGTTGCCTTTCATGGGTGGTCTGGCAGCATGTCTGTCCTGCTCTTTTGGACAGTCTCAGCTGTTGTCTCTTACTTCATTGAATTACTGTCTACAACAATTAATTAGTTTGATTCCCGCTTGCTGTGTTGCTTCAGATTGCTTTGCCAATTTGAGACATTTCTCACCATCAGCTCCTATTTTGGCTTTAGGTTGGAAACACCATGTCAGTTGCACATGCCTGAAAATGTTCGCGGTGCAACTCCACCCGGGTCTGTGCTGTCACACCAGGTAGTAGCGGTGGAGACCAACGAAGGAGGACAGCTGACAGAGCGGCTGGCACGTCATGCCCAGCAGGCCCCCGTGCTGGATGCCTGGCTGGCCAAGTTCCTCACCCTGCGCCAAGGCTTGCCAGCTCAGCACAGCTTGACAGAAGTGGCCACAGCTGTGGATGGTGTGGCCAGGCGCATCCTGGCTAGTAAGGCTGCAGTTGCTGCCATCAAGGTGGGCCACAAAATGTGTCATGCAACGCTTTTCTGATCCATTAACCCGCTGAGGCTGGGTGACCTTGTTCCAGTGATTCTCTCATTGCCTGCTGGAACAAGTAAGCCAACTTGTGGGGCTTCCGTGTGTTGCAAGCAGGCCAGCGTGAACAGGCTGACAAAGGCCAACAACAAAGGCGTGACATTGACCTGGCTCTACAGGATGCGGTAATGTCCAATGCTAGGTACAACATGGCATGTAACATTAAAGCTTGCACACGTCAACTATAGGTCTGTGGTGGTCTGTAAAGGCTGTCACCAAAGGTTCACCTGTGTCATGTGTGGCAGGCAGCATCTGGAGCAGCCCAGCAGGCACAGGCAGCAGCTGAGGCCAGTGCAGTGCAAGCAGGGCAGGCCCAGCAGGCAGCCCAGGGCGCAGCCCGAGCCCTGCTTGCTAGCAAGCGTGCTGAGATCGAGGCGGCAGACATGCTGGAGAAGACGAAGAACCCCAAGGATGCTGATCCTGCTGCTGCAGACCTACTCAAGGTCTCTCTTTGTTCCAAAAATGACTTGAGTCTTGCTACAAACACATTTTGACCCCTGCGTCTGATGCTTCGCTCATTGCTAGATGAGCACGCATAAGCTGCGTTTGCATCTCTTGAGACAGGTACTGGCTGGGACATCCTCATTTGCATACGCTAATTTTGTTCCCGTTTAGCGAACACTCGACGTGCAGGCAACCTCTATCATGCAATCAAGGCTGGCACAAGCACATTGGTGTCTGATGCGACATGTGCAATACAGCCTTCAGCAAATAAGACATCATTAGTGGTGTACCAAGTCCTTTGGCTATTGGTTTCTTACTCTGTGCCCACCATTTGTGCAGGCTCAGTCAGCAGAGAAGTGTGCAGCACAGCTGAAGCTGGCAAGAGCTGCTGCAGCTGATGCTAAGGCTGCGGCAGATGCTGCTGCTCGCGCTGCAGCAGATGCAAGCAAGGCTGTGACAGATGCACAGCCTGGCAGTGACATGGCTGTCTGTGCAGCAGCTCAGGCTGCTGCTTCTGCAGCTGCTGACAGGGCTGCCCAGTCAGGTGCTTTTTTGTGGCCCGTTATGCTCAGAGATCCTTGCCACATGCGCCCATGATGTTGCAGCACAATGGTCCAGGCTAGGTTGTCTGTAAGCTCATGCCATGATAGCAGTGTTAGCTCACACACCGCTGTGAGCGCTGCACAAGTGGGTTGTATATCAATTTTGTCTCTGACCATTTCCTCTGCACTGTTGACAGCATGGCACATGCGGTTACAATTGGGCTGAATATGCATATGCAAGGCCTGAGAGACTCGTGGATAGTCACAATACTGAACATGTGGCAAGCTGTGTGCAGGTGCAGCAGCCAGCAGTGCAGCAGATAAGGCAGCAGCAGCTCAGGCAGCAGCTGCTGTCATAGTAGCAGATGTTGAGCGCCGTCTCCAGGCTTCAGGGCAGCCTGGTCCTGAAGGGGGAGTCAAGGCCCTGGCCCTCCCCACACAGGCAAGCTGGTTCGTACTATCAGTTTATGGTCAGATGCATGCACATCCTGACACTTCACTTGGATACACAAACAGTACATGATGCATAACAACACAGCCGCGGTCTTCCGCCAATCTGCATAATCTGCCCACAATGCAATGTGCAATGCCACCCCTTTGGGATACACCCTTTGTTGTAGCAAGCAAAGCCATTGCATGCAGGCACCCGAGGCAAGCAGCACCACAGATGGTGCAGGGCCAGCAGCAGCAGGACTACTGCCAGCAGGGCTAGGTCAGCAGATGGGGCAGCAGTGGCAGGCAGGGGAGGCCACATACCTGGCCGGCATGGCCCAGGTCTTTGCCCTGCTCAGGGGGGAGCGCAACACCTACCCCGGTCACTACGCTGCTGTGCGCAGTGTGTACCTCACCTACCTGCAGCGCCCTGCACACAACAAGCAACAAAAGGTCTGTCTAGAAAACACTGGGGTTGACTGACTACAACTGTAGCAAAGATGCAGCCCATCATTGTACATACAGACGTATCAACCTGTCAATTGTGCAAACAGTCTGCTTGCAGACTCATCAAAGCTTAATTGGGCCAGTATGGGATGCAAATAACACTGTTTGTGTGCAAGGGCATGTCTTGACGCTTAATTTGCCTTTACATTGATGGCCACTTAAGAATTGTCACCCAAGGTTATGCTCTTGAATGGTCATCGCCTTGTGATGTGCAGTTGGAGGATTTCCAGAAGGCTTTCAATGGGCTGGATATTGACCTGAGGGGCAGCCCTGAGGCCCGGGCTGAGCTGCTGCTCCGCTGTGATGAGCTGCAAGATGCCCTGTGGGAAGTGTGCGATCAGCGCATGAACGATAACGAAGCTCAGCTGCGCACACTCAAGTATGTCGCTCTCTTGCCCGAACATGCACTAAACAGCACCACACACTGGGTCTCCACTCGTTCGGAATCAATGTTCAGTCTGCTGCAATAGAAATCGTACCCCACCATAGACAGCAATATGTAATGTCTCTGGCAGCTCCACTTCTGGCAGGTGACTTGCACTCTGTGTCAGGGCTGGCCATGCTGCTCATTGATGCTGACTGCAGATCACACACGGCTGTGATCAGTCAAGCCACTGCTGCTGATTACACATTGCTGAACGCAGGGAGGACACCTTCCTGAAGGAGCATGCAGGGGTGGTGGCAGTGGCAGGCGGGCAGGCAGTGCAGGTGGAGTTGGACCGCTTCAGCCTGGCCACCTCCCTGCTATCGCTGGCCTCCAGGGCCCACTGGGCTTTGCCCTGTACCCTTGCTGCCCCCAACCCTCCAGATGTCATGGGGGCAACCCTTCCTGACTCCATCAAGGCCAAATTTGAGAAACAGGCAAGCTCACAGAGATCAGGTGTCAAGGCTGGTCATACCTGTTGATACTGAGGTGTTGACACTGTTGGCTGGGGACCATCATGTTTAGAACATCTGCAGTTGCTAAAAGGCACACTAAGTGTGCCTGTTTTCTCAAGCCTGTCTTCACCACAACTTGCTACTCTGCTTGTGACATATTCACAAGCATAGCTGCATTGTATGACCTGTGGTCTGCTGCAGCCACAAGGCCAATCTGTGCACAAGTACTGAACCATCTTGATAGAGTATTGAATGTTACTTGTTGTGCAAGACAGACGGGCATGACCTTCCCAGAGTGGGTTGCGCCTCTAGATGGCATGCTGCCCAAGCTGGCTACTGCCATCCGATATGCTCTAGCTGCGGCTGCGATTGAGCAGGAGAGAGTACGCCCTGCCTCTGCACAGAAGGTCAAGCCAGGAGGCAGACCTGCTGCCAAGAAGCCGGACCCAAAGGCTGCTGACAAGGTAAAGAGTCCTCATTTTGCACAATGTAGGCGGAGTCCATGGACTCTATAATCTTGCTGGGTTCCTACCATCACAGCATTGGATTCAGCACAAGGTGGTTGCTGTCACACACACAAACCTGACATGAGCTGTCAGCTGCTATGCGGTGTGCAGAGAGTTGGCTTTGGACCAAGACTGTCTGCTACTCTGCTGCAGGGTGAAGCTGAAGATGAGCGGGCAGTGGCAGCAGCTCAGGAGGAGGCGGTGGCTGGGGTGGAGAGGGAGGTGGCTCTGCTGCACACCCGCCTGCGCCTCCTAGCTCACCATGCCCTGGTCAGACCTGCTCCCTCACACTCCCAGCCCCTCTTGCTGGCCTCTATCATGCAGATTGCTGTCAGCTTTGCAAAGCTTGTATCTGATTGCGCTGTCTGAGTGAAGCAGGTTTGACAGGCAGGTTGCAATAATTGCGCAAGTCTTGGTAGGTGCAGCTTGTAGCTTTGGGTTGTCCATCACACATGCATGTGTCATTGCAACTTGCAAGGCCATGGCCAGAAGAGTGGTGGACACCATGACTGCAGGAGATGGTGAGCGACATGAGCGACGTGGAGCAGCGCAGCTGGGAGCGTCTGGCGGAATGGATGAAGCAGCGCTACCATGCTGAGTGCAGTGCTGTGTCAGCTGTGCACAGGCTGGCCTCTCAGGCGGCCTTTGCTGGCCAGCCTTTGCCCTTCCAGCTGGACCTCCAGGTCTGCCCTCGCTACTAATTGCTTGCTCCTGTTGGCTGCCGCCAGGTCTGCTGCAGCCTATGCATTTTGCTATGGAACTCTAACGACATGTCAGAGCGCTTTTGCATCAAGCTTAAGACAGACAGCAGCGCAGCCTGTTGAGAAGCTGCTTCACGTGAGGGCATGGTTGACATATGGCACGGTGCGCAGGGCGAGGAGCTGGTGATTGATGAGGAAGCGGCAGCCATCGAGGCTGAGCCCCCCCGCCAGCTGGCACCCCTCCCTCAACCGCCTGCTGCCCCAGGTCTACTCCCCTCACAATTGTTTGCAGAATGACCATGTGGTCATGCTGTGCTATGTTTAACCTCATATGAATTAGCGTAGCCAGTGCTTCTGCATTGCTTCAAACAGGTCAAATTGGCGGTCTGGCATGGTGTCCACTTCAGATGAGCTACTTGCACAATTGTTGGGGCTTGATAGGTGCTCATGTGCAGGAGCCTTGAGCTGGCAGCAGCTGGGCCTGCTGGTGGGCGCCTTTAAGGCAGCCAGCAGCAGCAGCCGGATGCTGGTGTCAGAGGCAGCAGAGCTCATGCTCAAGGCTGGCACCATGTCACAGGGTGTATGCTTCCCCTGGCAGGTCAGCTCACAATCTGCCCACATACTGCTGCTGCACATCTGGCTTGCATACAGCCGGCATTGCCTGAGCGATTCCTTAGCTCAATGAACATTCAACGTGCACTGCATGTCAGTGCTGGTTCTGTCATGCCACGCTGCACTGTAGCCCTTTGTCATATCAAAGTGCTTTCAAACAGGTCAGGAAGGGTGCAAAGCCGCATTCTTGACAATGTGCTGTTGATGCCTTGCAGGGTAGCAGCTTGAGCACTGTGACAGGAGCGCTGCAAAGCATGGACCCTCTGCACACAGCCTACCTGGACTGGCACCTCCTGGTGCGCAACTTCATAGCCCACGCTGTGCCATCACTCTCTTCAGCCACCTCTGAGCAGCTGCTGCAGCTGAAGCAGCGCCTGCAGCAGGCTGACAGCAATGCAGATGGGCTTCTGACAGAGCCTGAGCTGATGTCAACAGACATGGGAGCTTTCCTCAGCAGCCAATTGGCTACAAAAGAAGTTGAAGTTGAGGCTGATGGGAGCATGACTAGCAGCTCTGCAGGAACTGCAGTACATGGTAGTGCTGCAGCTGTTGCTCTGAGCAACAACGCTGAGAAAGACAAACAGTCATTGAAACATGAAGACTTAGCTGGTGATCTTGATGGCGATCAGAGTTCCTCTGCAGAGATGAATGTGCAACAGACAGCAGGACAGCTAAACCAGCTGCTGTTCAGGATGTTTGGCAACAATGAGGTTGCCAACGCAGCTGTGAGCATTGAGGATATCCTGCTGTATCTGTGCTGTGACGGTGATCGTGCAAGTGGCCTGAGCAAGGCCTTTGCTGTGGTGACAGACAATGTGGCTGATGGTCAGGTAGTCATCAATCTCAACCTGGTTGACAGTGCTGCTATTGCACAGCTAGCATGCTGTCACATGCATGGGCTATATTATGTGAAATTTGGTGTTGTGGGGTCTCATCTGGCTATGCTATTGTGCAGGCAAATGAGGCGCAGCTCATCAAGCTGCTTGCAGCCACTGATGCTGCCAGTGTAGCTGTCGTCAAGGTGCGCTGAGACATGACAATATCTTCTGTCGATGCAACCACAAGCTTGTGCAAAGCGACAGTAACATATGCTGCCCGTTTGCAGGACGTATTGAATCCCAGACAAGGAGCAAGCATGACGTTCAATGAGTTCATGCAACAGGTTGACACGGCGGAAGGCCATTTGCTCTGGGAAGCATCATGCAGCAGGCATAATATCTTGGCAATGTCTCCACTAATTATGAGACAGGCTTAATGACTCTCAGGATGTGACCGTCAGAGCCATCCTAGTTTTGCCACTTTGATTGTTTTACTGAATATTGACTATTTGTAAACGCCAGTCAACATGTGCCTGAACCCAAAGGCCACAACACACGACAATGCTTGCAGTACCAGTATTCTAATACACAATTGCTTTTCTGTACATGGACCAAACACCTGCAACATCAAATTGACTAAATTCCAGTTTGGAGTAGCATGCAAAAGACCAGTGGAAGGCTCATACGTTGGCAGTCTATGCCTGGGGCAGGGTACAAACTTGAACAGCTGAGGGATTGAATACACAAAGTTGAATATCTGTGGGACAAGGAAAAGCAGTAACGTTTCACCCTGGTGACCAAGGATGCCAGCGACAGCAATAGACATGCCGGCAAAGTATGTGAACGTGTCTCCCACAAACACTTGAGAAGGATACCAGTTGAAGACTAACAACCCTAGAGTTGTCATTGCAAGGGGCAGCATGAGGTATGCTGAAAACAGGTGGCCATCGCGTACTGCAGCTTGATCAAAGCCTAGCCTGGCCAGCTCAGTCAAGTTGTGACACAGTACTGCACAAGCTATGATGAATGTTTGTCCAGCTTCCAGACCATTGACTCCAGCCAATATATTGATGGAGTTTGTGGAGAATATTGTGAGCATGACCATATAAAGTTGGTAAATTGGTCCCAGGTTGAGTAGGTCAGGAAGGCCTGCCACACCCCTCAAAGGCTTTGGAATGACAATGCTGGTGCCTCCAGAGTAGGCTACCAGAAGTGGCAAGGACGCCAATGAAGGCAGCAGCAACTTTACCCGCCAAGGAATGTCCAGCACATCATCCGCAAAGCCCAGAAAAAGCATGAAACAGATTGTTGCCAAAGCTGCGTTGTAGTCCACCAGCCACGCCTCTGTGATTGGCTGCTTCCTGAAGATCTTTTGGCTGCCTCCATTGCCGATGCGATGCAGCACAGAAGCTGCATCGTAATAGTGTAGCTGCTGGAACAGGATGATGCATACGAGAAAAACGATGCCTGGTGCAAGCCCCAGCGCTTCCGGAATTTGTTTCTCGCCCGCTTCGGTTCCTCGCTTGTTGATGTCTTTTCCAAACAGACCTCGCCTCAATGTGTAGACCTTCAGTAGAGGAATTACGCGTTTGGTGATGTGGAAGCCAGCTAGACTCACAAAGGCTGAAACAACAATCGACCACCAAGTTCGTGGGTCATCGATGCGACAGAACGCTACAACGCAAGGGGCGAACCCAAGAAACGCCAGGAGAGTCACATCGCGTGGGGTCTTCATTTGCGCAAGCTTGTGAGGGCGGACCGATGTGCATTGGTCGCATTTGAGCAATGTGCAAGTTGACCGAGGTACCGATTGTTTGATGACTATACCACCATTGACAATAACACAAGTTTCATGATTTCATCTGCTACATACATGTCCCCTTTCCACTGTGCATCTATGCTCAGAGCTTCACTCCTCGTTGAACGATGAAATGTGCAACACAATGCTGACTGGAAGGTGAGTCTGTTACCTGACATAGGTACCTCTAATCAGCAACTTCAACCCTGGGGTGCTTACTGTGCATACATGTCACAGCTCTGAACCCTAGTTGCAAGGACACAGACCATACAGTACAGAAGGTGCTTGTGCGCTGATAACACTGCATCATGATGGTGAGCAGGTCTTATGTGAACATTTGAAGAAAATGTAGGTTGCAAGGCAGGGGCATGCACTGCTCTACC
>JAABUU010004568.1_pt1 | contig 16201 bp, 18 predicted proteins | sample 5559301 | NCBI WGS metagenome assembly JAABUU01 (sample SAMN10711884, study PRJNA513360) | rock metagenome | isolation source: Antarctica rocks | place: Antarctica: Victoria Land, Richard Nunatak white | reverse complement strand
CCCAACATCGCTTCGCGAAAGCCCCTGTTCTCCCAGTATGACTGCCTGGTGCAGTCGCGCACCGTACGTCGGCCCGGACAGGCCGACGCCGCCGTCCTCGCCCTGCCCCCACGCGCCGAGGGTCCCCAGCCCGGCCTGGCGGTGTCGGTCGACGGCAACGGGCGTCGGGTGGCGTGTGACCCCCATCAGGGAACGGTGGAGGCGGTGCTCGAGTGCGCCGCCAACCTCGCCTGCGTGGGCGCCGTGCCCCTGGGGCTGACCAACTGCCTGAACTTCGGAAATCCCGAGAAGCCCCACGTGGCCTGGCAGCTGGCCGAGGCGGTGCGCGGCCTGAGCGATGCCTGCCTGGCCCTGCAGGTCCCGGTGGTGGGGGGCAACGTATCCCTGTACAACGAGGCCGCCGACGGCCCCATCTATCCCACCCCTGTGGTGGGCATGGTGGGCGAGCTGCCCGATGTGCGGCGCGCCGGGCGCCTGGGCTTCGTCGCCCCCGGCGACGCCATCGCGGTGATCGGCCCCTTCCAGCCCCAGCTGGCCGGGTCAGAGCTCGCCCGCCTCGGCGGCGCCGCCCTCCCCGGACAGCTGGCGCCCACCGACCTCAACGCTGTGCGCGAGACCCAGCGCGTGATCTGCGACGCCGTCCGCGCCGGGAGTCTGCACAGCGCCCACGACATCGCCGAGGGCGGCCTGGCGGTGGCCCTCGCCGAGTGCTGCCTGGCCGGGGGACTGGGGGCACGCGTCCACCTCGAGCGCGCCCCCCGACCCCTGCAGGCGCTCTTCGGCGAGGCCCCGGGCGGATTTGTGGTCTCGGGTCCCGAGGAGGCCCTGCAGGCGCTGCGCCGGGAGGCCAAGGTCCTGCTCGTCGGGGCGGTCGGGGGCCCGGGCCTGGAGCTCGTGGCCCCCCGCCTGCGCATCGATCTGTCGCTGGAGCGCCTGGCCGAGGCCCACGGAGCCCTGGCCGGCCTGTTTGACTAGGGGCCGGCCTTATCCCCGGCTTCCGGCGGTCCTCACCGGCCGTCGGCGCTGCTAGGCTTGACTCCGAGTCGGTGGCTGCTCCACGGCCAGCACGGTCCAGCGCCCGGGAAGCCCGACCCTCATGTCCTTGGATCTCATCGATCTGGATCAGCGTGACGGACCGCGCGACGAGTGCGGCGTGTTTGGCGTATACGCTCCCGGACACGAGGTCTCACGGCTGGCCTACTTCGCCCTGTACGCCCTCCAGCACCGCGGCCAGGAGTCGGCGGGCATCGCCGCCGCCGACCGGGGCGGGTCGATCATGACCGTCCGCGAGCTGGGACTGGTCAGCCAGGTCTTTGACGAGCGCAAGCTGCTCACCCTCGCCGGCGAGCTGGCCATCGGCCACGTGCGCTACTCGACGACCGGGGCCAACTCCTTTGAGAACGCCCAGCCCGTGCATCGCTCGGGCCGCCGAGAGGTCGCCCTGGCCCATAACGGCAACCTGACCAACGCCGTGGAGCTACACAAGGAGATGCGCGGACGCGGCGTCGGCTTCAGCTCCACCTCAGACTCCGAGATCATCGCCGCCCTGCTGGCCACCCACGAGGCCGACGCCATCGAGGACGCCGTCGCCGACGTGCTGCCCCGCCTGGAGGGGGCGTTCTCCATCGTGGTCATGACCAAGGATCGGGTGATCGCCTTTCGTGATCCCCACGGCCTGCGTCCCCTGGTCCTCGGCCAGATGGGCGACCGCTACTGCGTGGCCAGCGAGTCCTGCGCCTTTGACATCATCGGCGCCAAGCTCCTGCGCGACGTGGCTCCCGGGGAGATGATCTCCCTGTCTGATCAGGGCATCGCCACGCGCCAGGTGGTGACCTCCCCACGGGAGGCGTTCTGCGTGTTTGAGTACATCTACTTCGCCCGCCCGGACTCGCGCATGGGCGGCAACGTCCTGCAGGTGGCGCGCGCGCGCATGGGCGAGCTGCTGGCCCGCGAGGCACCGGTGGAGGCCGACCTGGTCATCGCCGTCCCCGACTCGGGCAATTCGGCGGCGCGCGGCTATGCCCGCGCCAGCGGCCTGCCCCAGGACGACGGCTTCGTCAAGAACCGCTACGTGGCGCGCACCTTCATCCAGCCCGGCCAGGAGCTGCGCAAGCACGGACTGCGCCTGAAGTTCAACCCGCTGCCCGAGATCGTCGCCGGCCAGCGCCTGGTAGTGGTCGACGACTCGATCGTGCGCGGCAACACCACCCGCAAGATCGTCGAGATGCTGCGCGACGCGGGGGCGGCCGAGGTGCACATGCGCATCACTGCCCCCCCCATCAAGCATCCCTGTCACTACGGCATCGACATGTCGACGACCGAGGAGATGATCGCCTACGGTCGCACCAACGAGGAGATCGCCGCCGAGCTGGGCTGTGACTCACTGCACTACCTGTCGCTGGCCGGGGTCTATGAGGCGATCGGCCAGACCCGCGACACCCACTGTGACGCCTGCTTCACCGGTGACTACCCCCTCGCCGGCGCAGATGAAGCCGCCGGCAAGTTCTCCCTGGAGCGAGAGCTTCCGCTGGTGGGCGCCTAGCTCAGATCTCGCGCCGGGCGCCGGGGGCGTCTGAGTAGGGGTCGTGGTGGGGATGACGGGCGATCGCCACCCCGTGGCGCCGTCCGACGACGGCACTGCCCACGGCGAACAGCACGAGGGCGATGAACATGATGGTAAAGGTCATGGTGAAGAGCCTTTCTCTTTTAATAGGCCGGCTGACCGCCGGCCCGCGACATTACGTCTGATGTCAAATTAGGCGCTTCGTCTCGGGTCATACGTGAGGTGGGCCACACTGCGGGAAGGGGCGAAATCGTTGCGACGGGCCCCGCGGCGCTAGATTCCGTGCGGTCCGTGTCGCCTCCTCACCCTCACCGCCACTGGGTCACGTGAGCGAGCGCCTGCGCGTCGGCGTCCTGGTGTCGGGGGCGGGCACCAACCTGCAGGCGCTGCTGGACCGCGTCCACGGCCATGACGCCGAGGTGGTGGCGGTGGCCGCCAGCGCCGCGGGCGCTCCCGCCCTGGAGCGCGCCCGAACGGCGCGGGTGCCGGCTGGGGCCTTTGGCCTGAAGGACTTCCCCGGGCGCCCGCAGCGCGACGAGGCCATCGCCGACTGGCTCGAGGACCACCGCGTGGAGCTCGTCGTCCTTGCCGGCTACATGCACCTGCTCGGCCCCGCCTTCCTGCAGCGCTTCCCCGGAGCGGTGATCAACGTCCACCCCTCGCTGCTGCCCGCCTTCCCGGGGCTGCATGCCATCGAGCGGGCACTGGCCCACGGGGCCGGGGTCTACGGAGTGACGGTGCACTTCGTCGACGAGGGTGTCGACACCGGCCCCATCATCCTCCAGCGCGCCCTCGTGCTGCCCGACGCCCGTGACCCCGTGGAGATCCACGAGCGGCTGCGACCGCTCGAGCACGACCTGCTCTGTGAGGCGGTGAGCGCCTTCGCCATGACGTATGCTCGCGCCATCGCCGAGGGGGTCGACAGCGAGGTCTCTGAGTCGGTGCGGGGCGCCGGAGTGGCTGGCGTGCGCGTGCGCCGTGCCCTGCTGTCGGTGTCTGACAAGCGTGGCATCGTCGACTTCGCCCGAGGCCTGGCCGAGCTGGGCATCGAGATCGTCTCCACCGGGGGAACCGCCGCCAGCCTGAGTGACGCCGGTCTATCGGTGCGGGCGATCGACGAGCTCACGGGCTTTCCCGAGATCATGGACGGGCGCGTCAAGACGTTGCACCCTCGCCTCTACGCCGGCCTGCTGGCCGTGCGCAACGATCCTGGCCACATGGCCGCCGTCGCCGAGCACGACATCGAGCTCGTCGACCTCGTCTGCGTGAACCTCTATCCCTTCGAGCGCACCGTGTCCCGTCGGGGCGTGGAGTCCGCTGAGGTGCTGGAGAACATCGACATCGGCGGCCCCACCATGATCCGCGCCGCCGCCAAGAACCATCCCTTCGCCGCCGTAGTGGTCGGCCCCGAGAGCTATGACGCGGTGCTCGCCGAGCTGCGCGACTGCGACGCCGAGCTGTCGGCGAGCACCCGTCGCAGCCTGGCCGCCGAGGCCTTTGCCTACACCGCCCGCTATGACACCGCCATCGCCCGCTGGTTCGCCGAGGGCGGTGAGGAGTTTCCCCACCTGTACGTGCGCGCCTATGAGAAGGTCCTCGACCTTCCCTACGGGGAGAACCCCCACCAGCGCGCGGCCTACTACTCCCAAGTCGGAGACCGTATGCACGTGCTGTCCATGGTCTCACAGCACCATGGCAAGCAGATGTCGTTCAACAATCTCGTCGACCTCGACGCCGCCCGCCGCCTGGTCGGCGAGCTCGACGTGCCCGCGTGCGTGATCGTCAAGCACAACAACCCATGCGGGGTGGCGGTCGCCGCCACCGCCCAGGACGCCTACGAGCGTGCCCTGGCCTGTGATCCCCTGAGCGCGTTCGGTGGGGTCATCGCCACCAATCGCCCGGTGGATGTGGCCTTGGCGCAGGTGCTGGCCAGCCAGTTCGTCGAGGTGCTGATCGCTCCCGCCTACGCGCCCGAGGCCCTGGACGTGCTCGGGCAAAAGCCCAACGTGCGTCTGCTGGAAGACGGCGAGCGCCGGGTGCGCCGGGAGGACGAGCCCGAGATAAAGCAGGTCATGGGGGGACTGCTGATCCAGGATCGAGACACCCCCGGTGAGCAGCGCTCAGGCATGCGGGTGGTGAGCGCGCGGGCGCCGACCGAAGCGGAGTGGGATGAGCTGCTTTTCGCCTGGACCGTGTGTCGGCATGTGCGCTCAAACGCCATCGTCATCACCCGCGACCTGGCCACCGTGGGCATCGGGGCGGGTCAGATGAGCCGGGTGGACTCCGTGCGCCTGGCGGTCCAGAAGGCCCGGGTGGATTCGCTGTCGGGTGCGGTGCTGGCCTCTGACGCCTTCTTTCCCTTCGCCGACGGGCCCGAGCTCGCCGTCGAGGCCGGCGTGCGGGCGATCATCGCGCCGGGCGGCTCGGTTCGCGACGCCGAGGTCATCGCCGCCGCCGACGCGGCGGGGGTGGCGATGGTCCACGCCGGCCGGCGCCATTTTCGCCACTGACGCCGGGAGGAAGGTACGGGCATCCGGTCTGGCCCGGATGCCCAGGCGGCGACCGGGGTATGACCGGAAGGGACCGTTCTCATGATCCACATCGACCACTACACCGACCCCGCGTGTCCCTTTGCCTTCTCGGCCGAGCCCGCCCGGCTGCGCCTGAGCTGGCTCTACGGCGATGCGCTGCAGTGGCACACCCGCATGGTCGGGCTCTCCGAGGATCCCGCGGAGTACACAGACAAGGGCCTTACCCCCGAGCGTCAGGCCCGCTCCTTTGAGAAGCTCGCCCGCCTTCACGGCATGCCCATCGACAGTGCGCAGCGACCGCGGATGATCGCCACCGTGCCCGCCTGCCGCGCGGTGGTGGCGGCGCGCGTCCATGCCCCCGAGTCCGAGGAGCGCCTGCTGCGCCGGCTGCGCGTGCTCACCATGTCCGGGGAGCTGATCGACGAGCCCGACGTCATCGAGCGCGCTGCCGAGGAGGTGGGTCTTGACCGGGCTCGCCTACCAGAGTGGCTCGCCGATGCCGCGGTGCAGCGCGTCCTGACCGAGGACCTCGACGCCGCCCGCCGCCCGACCCCGGCCGCGTTGGGCCTTGATCATAAGCTGGCCGCCGCCGGGGACGGGCGCCGCTACACCTGTCCCTCCTATGAGCTACGCGCCGAGGGGGGACAGAGCCTCACCGCCCCGGGCTTTCAGCCCGTGGCCGTCTATGAGGCGGCGGTGGCCAACCTCGCGCCCGACCTTGCTCGCCGCGAGGATGCGGAGTCGGTGACCGATGTGCTCGGCTGGGCGCCCTACCCCCTGGCCACCGAGGAGGTCGCCGCCATCAGCGATCGCCCCCGCGAGGAGGTGCGCGAGGAGCTTGCCCGTCGCGCTGATCTGCAGCCGGTCGGCCTCGATGGTTACTGGTCGCTGACGCGCTCATCCTGATGACCGGCCGCCGGGACCCCTGCGGGCTCGCACGGCGCCGGGCACCCTCGGACAGGCGTCCACCCGGCGCGCGACGTCGCCCGTCTGCGCTATAAGGTGGGCCGATGCCTGGTGTCGTCCGCACGGTCGTGCTTGGCCTGCTCATCGCCGGGCTGGGGGCGTCGCCGGCGTGGGCGGACTGGACGACCTACCACGCCGACCCGGGTCGCAGCGGCCTCGATCGCAGCGGCGGTGCGCCGGGCCCGTTCGGGGCAGCCTGGAATGCTCCCCTCGCAGGCAAGGTGGAGGCCGAGCTCTTGGCCTACCAGGGCTTGGTCATCGTCGCCACCGAGGGCAACGACCTCTACGCACTCGACGCAGCCAGCGGCCACGTGGTCTGGCACGTGAATGCGGGACCCGCGGTGCCCGCCACCAACCTGCCCTGCGGCAGCATCTCTCCCACGGTGGGCATCACCTCCACCCCGGTCATCGATCCCGCAAACGGAGAGCTGCTGGCGGTTGCCGACCTCCTGGACGCCGGCAACCGCGCCCACCACACCCTCATCGCCTACAACGCTCGCACCGGGGCCGAGCTCTTTCGCCGCAACGTCGACCCTCCCGGCGCCACCCCCGAGAATCAGCTCCAGCGCGCCGCCCTGAACGTCTCCTCGGGCAACGTGCTCATCGGCTACGGCGGAAACGACGGTGACTGCGCCAGCTACCTGGGCTATCTGGTGAGCACCTCCGAGGCCGCCGCCAGTACCGCCGTCAACGTGTGGAAGGCCCCGTCGTCCAACGGCGATGCCATCTGGGGAACGGGGGGAGTGGCGGTGGACGGAGCTCAGAATGCGTTCGCGGCCACCGGCAACGGTTTTGATACCAAGGCCTTCGACCACGGCGAGAGCCTGGTCAAGTACGACGCCAACGCCCGGGAGCTTGACTACTTCGCCCCCTCGAGCTGGTCCTCTGACAACGCCAACGACCTCGACCTCGGCTCGGTGGCGCCCGAGCTGCTGCCCGGTGGCCTGGCCTTTCAGGGCGGCAAGAACGGGAACGGCTACCTGCTCGACACCACCCATCTGGGCGGGATCGGCGGTCAGGTGTTCTCAGCGCCGGTGTGCGCGAGCTTCGGCGCCGACGCTTTCGCGGGTCAGACCATCTACGTCGCCTGCGCCGACGGCATCCGGGCCCTCTCGGTGGACATCACCAACCGCCGCTTCACCAGCCTGTGGCACGGCCCTTCCAACGCCAACGGGCCGCCCATCATCGCCGACGGTCTGGTCTGGGTGACCGCCTTCAACAACTCTCGTCTGTACGGGCTCGATCCCCAGACCGGAGCCGTCCGGGTCAACCAGTCGACGCCGTCGATGGTGCACTTCACCAGCCCCACCGCCGACAACGGCAGGCTCTTCTTGGCCACCGATGCCAGCGTCGAGGCCTACACGATCGGCGCCTCCACCCCGGGCACGCCGGTGGGGGTCGGCGCACCCGAGCCACCGTTGGGCCCCGCGCCCCCCACCGTCAATCCACCCTCGCGCTCAGGATGCGGACGGCTGAGCTTTCGCCTGGACCGGGCTCGCCAGACCCGCATCGTCAGGGTCGCCGTCTACCTCGGACATCGGCGCCTGACCCATCGGCGGGGCCGGCGCCTGCTGAAGGCCTCCATCATCGCGCCCCGTGCGGGCTCCTTCTCCCTGCGCGTGGTGGAGACCACCCGTCTGGGACACCGCTTCACCGTCACCGTCCGGTTTCGCAACTGCCACCAGGTGGTCGCTCACTCGCGACGGCGCCGGCATCGCTAGGTCCTCAAGCCAGCAGGCGGGAAACTAGACTTGCCCCGCTGCGCCCCCATGGTGTAGCGGTTAGCACGCGGGCCTTTCACGCCCGTAGCGGGGGTTCGATTCCCCCTGGGGGTACTCAGAGCCGGCGACCCTTCCCGCCCTTGGCGCCGGTGATGACCCATCCGGCACGTCATCGAGGGCCTTGGCCGTCGACGATGAGTGGTCAAGGGATGCCCCCGGAGAGATTCGAACTCTCGACCTTGCGGTTAAAAGCCGCCTGCTCTGACCAACTGAGCTACAGGGGCACCCGGCAGGGTAGCCCGCGCCTGCTCAAAGGTACCGGCGGTCAGGCGTCTCGGTGCTTTTCCAGGTAATCGAGGTAGAGCGGACGTAGAGCCTCCATGTGGCTTTCGTCGGAGGAGAGGGCATCGAGGACCAGCGCCTGGGGGTTCTGAACGTCCGCCTGGCCCTCACCCAGATCGCCGCCGGCGGTCTCGGCCGCGGGGACTGCCTTGAGCAGCGACCAGAAAAAGCCCACGTCGAGATGCCTCTCGGCCCGATGAAAGGCGCGGTCGTGCAGCTCCTTGGTACTGAGCGCTTCGAGATCCTCGGTCATGGCTGCCTCTCCGCTTCTTCCGGGGCCGACGCCTCTGACCCTAGCGGCCGCGCCCGTCCCTGAGCCCCGACTATGACCGAGACGGCTGCACGGCTCTCTGCGATCCCGTCGCCTCCGGCGGCGGGACCCCGATTCTCTCGGCGACTCCAGCAGGTTCGTCGCACCCAGCGCGTGGCGATCAAGGGAGCGGTCGGTGAAGCGGGCCATCCGGGGATAGCCTATGACGCCCGGGCGGTTAGCTCAGCTGGTCAGAGCGCCTGCCTTACAAGCAGGAGGTCGCTGGTTCGATCCCAGCACCGCCCACTGAGAAAAGTCCTGGTATCTAGCCGCTTTTAGGGAGACCATGGGCGAGAGAAGCGGCAAGATGTTCCCCAGGCGTGTTCCCCAGCTCCCCGGTGGATATCCCGGTGTCAGACGCCCGCGGCGGCGGCGCGGCGCGGGCGTGTTCCCCAGAGGGCCGGGCCGGGCTTTCGGGCGCGGCGATGCCGTCCGGTTGCCGGTCCTCGGTTTGAAGTCATGGAGCGGGTTTCGCGCAACTCTGCATGTCCGTGCGGAGCGCGTTGAAGTACAAGCGCTGCTGCTTTGCCAACAGACTTGGCGCCAGCCGCGCAGTCCGTGCGCTGAGCAGGGACGGCGGTGCCGCCGCCGCGATGCCTGTACCGCGCCGAAGCAGGAGCAGACGCGTGCGCTGCGCTGGAGCGGCTCTGGACCAGACCGGCCTTCTCGGTTTTTGAATCGCGGCCAGATGGCGTCCCGCTTGTCGCCCCCTCACCGGACATTGCACCGGGCGGGGCTAACGGGATACCTCCAACTTCGCGGCTGGCAAACCCGCCGCGGAGCCAGGAATGACGCCCGCAAGAGGTTCCCCTGCCGGCACTTCGCCTGGTCCGGTCGCGGCGCCACCTCGAGGCGGTTGTTGTTCATGGCTGCTGGGATTCGAGCGCTTGTAGGCGTCGCGTTGCGTTGATGGCGGCCGGGAAGCCAGCGTACGGCGCGACGTGGATCATCAGCTCTCGCAGCTCATCCGCGTTGACTCCGACGTTGACCGCGGCTTTTAGGTGGACGTCGAGCTGGGGCTCGCAGCCGCCCATCGCGGCGAGCATCGCGACGGTCGCGAGCTCTCGGTCGCGTAGCGACAGCCCGGGGCGGTCATAGATGTCACCGAAGGCGAACTCGACGATGTAGCGGCCCAGGTCTCCGAGGGTGTCGACTACGCCCTCACCGGCGGTCCCGTCGATCTCAGCGAGGCGTTTGCGGCCCCGTTGGTAGCGGTCCTCGTGAGGGGTGCGCCTAGCGGACATTTCGTCTTCCTCCTTACGGAGCGGTATGAGATATATCTAGTACGGTACGTACTGTATCAGTAATGGCTAGGCTGCCAGGAATGGTTGAGAACGCCAACAGCACCGGGCGGCGAGGCCGACCGCGTAGCGAACGGGCACGGCAAGCGATCCTCGACGCCGCCCGCGAACTGCTGCTGGCATCCGATGGGCTGTCCGCGGTCACTGCTGACGCGATCGCCGCCCGGGCGCGGGTGAGCAAAGGCACGATCTACCGGTGGTGGCCAGGCAGCGCGGCCGTGGTCATGGACGCCTTCCTGATCGACACCAATCCCCACATCCCTTTCCCCGATACCGGATCAGTCCGGGAAGACCTGCGCCTCCAGCTGCGAACGGTCGTCGAGTTGTTCAACAGCCCTACCGGTCGAATCGTGGCTGGGCTAGTCGCTGAGAGTCAGAGCAATGCTGCGCTGGCAAGCGCCTTTGTTGAGCGGTTCATCGCTGCCCGACGAGCCATGTGCCGCGAGGTCTTCGAGCGCGGGCTTGCGCGAGGCGAGCTGCGCGCCGACATCGACATCGACATCGCCATCGACGCGCTCTACGGAGCGCTCTATTACCGACTCCTCGTCAGCCACGCCACCACCGAACCCGGCTACGTCGACAACCTAATCGAGCAGCTCTACCCCGCGCTCACCGCCGGCCCTGACACGCGCCACACAAACACCGCTTCCTAACCACCATGATCGGGCAGCGCGGAACGTGACCCGGTGGCTAGGGTTGCTGCGAATACGATCGCCTTGTGTTCAGCCAGCGGGAGCGGGATGACCTCCGCCAATGCCTCGTCACCGCTGCACGGGCGGATGACCGGATCATCGCTGCGGCTGTTGTCGGTTCGGCGGCCGGTTGCCGGCGAGGACGACTGGTCCGACATCGATCTCGCTTTCCGTCTTGCCCCCGGCCTGGAGCCTGTAGATGTCGGCGAGGTCTGGACTGGGTGGATGTATGAGAACCACGACGTCGTTGATCATCTCGACGTGTGGTCCGGCAGCGTGCTCTTTCGCGTGTTTCTGCTGTCCAGCTCGATGCAGGTCGATCTCTCGTCCTGGCCATCGGACACGTTCGCGGCGTCCGGCAGGTCATTCCGTCTGCTCTTCGGTGAAGCGAACGATCCCAAGCCTTCGCCGTTGCCGGCGCCCAAGACCCTGATAGGCATGGGTTGGCTGTACGCATTGCACGCCCGATCGAGCATTGCCCGGGGCCGCTACCTGCAGGCCCTGTACATGGTCAACGGCGTGCGCGACCAAGTCGTCTCCCTCGCGTGTCTGCGCTATGGCTTGCCAGCCCACCAGGGTCGTGGCGTCGATGACTTGCCGCGTGAGGTCGTGAAGACGATCGCCGACACTCTCGTGCGTGGACTTGATCCAAGCGAGCTGAGCAGGGCCTTCGCCAGCGCGATCAGAGCCCTACTCGGCGAGGCCGAGCAGATCGACCCAGGTCTCGCGTTGAGGCTTCGCGAACCCGTCCGGGAACTCGTCCGCACGGCGGCCGGGCCGCGCCCCGAGCAGACCGAGGATGCCGCTCGATAGACGATCCCCTACCGACGCTGAGGAGCGCCCTCGCCGTAGCTCATCGACCGCGCTGGGCGGAGAAGCAATCCGGCCACGAACGCGAAGGCCAACGCGACCAGAACCCATACGGCGCACGTCTCCCGGCTGTTCGAGTAGACCGACATCAGCCCGAACAGGGCGCCAGCGAGGAGGCAGATCACGCCCACGCTTGTCGAGCTTCGTGTCCTTGACGCATGTGGCGCGGTGGCGGCCATCGCAAATCTCCCCGAGCAGTTCGGACGCAGTGAGTGAAGCAATGCTAGCTGTCGCGCCCGAGGAGGTTCCGAACGCGGTTGATGGGCGGTCGGTTGCCGAGCGCTGTGTGGGTGCGGCGCTCGTTGTAGTGGCGGGTCCAGTGTGGCAGTGATTCGCGGCGGGCGTCGCTTGAGGCGTATTCGAGTGCGTAGGCCCATTCGCGCTGGAGGGTCTGTTGGTAGCGTTCGACCTTGCCGTTTGTCCGCGGCGTGTAGGGCCGGGTGCGGAGGTGCTGGATTACGCGTTGGTGGAGCAGCTCGCGCAGCGATCGGTTGAGCGCATAGGTGAAGGCGTTGTCGGTCATCAGCCGTTCGGCGACGATGCCGTGGTCGAGGAAGAAGTCGAGCGCGCGGCGGGTGAACGCGGTGACGGTGGCGGCCTTTTCATCGTCGTGGATCTCGGAGTAGGCCAGCCGCGAGCAGTCATCGACGATCGAGTGCACGTACTCCCAGCCGACCCGGCGGGAGCGGACGGTGCGGTCCCCGGTGATGGCGTGGCCGGGTGCGGTGAACTTGCCGAACTTCTTGACGTCCATGTGCAGCAGGTTGCCCGGGCAGGGCCACTCGTAGCGGACGACCGCCGGCCGCTCTGGTCTGGCCAGCCTGGAGCAGCCGCCGCGGCGCAAGACCTGGTGGACGGTTGAGTGCGCCCTGGCGATGTCGGGCTCGTCCGCGAGGCGGCGCGGGCTCCAGCCGGTCCGCTCTCTGCGCGCGCAGATCGTGGCCGCCTCGTCGGTGGGGACCTGACCAGGGCTCGTCCTTGGCCGCGACGTGCGGTCCTGCAGGCAGGCCAACGAGGCGCGCTCCTCGGCGCTCGCGCGGCGCCACCGCCCGACCCACTCCCAGACGGTCGACTTGGCCACGTTTGAGGCGGCCGCGGCCGCCTCAAACGTGCACTTGTCATCGACGATGAGTAAGACCATCCGCAGCCTGCCGTTCGGTGTGAGCGGGGCGTTAGCGTGTTGCATTCCGGGCCTCCGAGAAGGTCGTGAGCTTTGACACCCACAGCCTCTCGGCAGGCCCGGACCTACCTACCGCCCGTTCGGAACGTCCCTGGGCACGTCAGCTAGCCCTCGGCGTGCGGGCGACCGAGTTGGGGGGCCAGCAAATCGATCTGTCAGTGCGCCCGCGTCCCTCGAAGGCGTCTCCGGCTAAGGATCCGCTTGCGGGGAGTGTGGTCGATGGTCGGAGCTGTGCTGATCTCAGCCGGCGGCGAATTCGATGCGGTTGCCGTCGGGATCGATGACGTCGAAGGTGCGCTCTCCCCAGTGCCGGTCTTGGGGTGGCCCGGCGGGCTTCATCCCGGCGTCGCGTAGCTGGACGTGAAGCTCGTCGACGTCGTTTGTGGAGATCTCGAGGTGGAAGCTCGGCGCTCCGAAGCCCAGCAGTCCGAGACGGGCCTGCCCGATGCGCAGCAGAGCGAACTCTCCGGGCCGGTGGTGCTCAAGCACGGCCCCGGGGATGCGCTGGTAGAACTCCAGCGATCGCTCCACATCCTCGACCTGCAGTGTGATGCCGTCGAGCCACACTTTGAGGCTGTCTGCCGTTGTCATCGCGGCGCCTTTCGCGTGAGGAGGTCGGTGCTCAGGCTCCAGAGCCGTGCGGCGGCGGCCTGGTCCTGAGCCAGAGAACTCGGCTTGGTAGATCTGGACTTCGCGTAGTAGCCGCCCGTGTCGACGGCGGGTTCGGGGGAGGTGGCGAGGTAGACGGGGGTCCTGGCGGCTTTGTCGGGGCTGAGCTGGAAGATCTGGGCAGCCCTGAGGAACAGGCTGAACGGTGCTGGCGCGTCGCGTCCAAGGCTGGTGTGAACGAAGCCGGGGTCGGCTGCGTTGGCGGTCACGCCGGTGCCCACGAGCTGGCGCGCCAGCTCGGTGGTGAACAGAATCGTCAGGAGCTTGGTGATCGAGTAGGTGCGCAGGTGGTGGAAGTTCTCGCCCGTGGCCAGCCCGTCGAAGTCGACGCGCTTGACGTGCTTATGGCCGGAGGAGGAGATCGTCACGATCCGCGCGGGCGCCGAGGCGCAGAGCAGATCGCCGAGGCGCTGGCAGAGCAGGAACGCCGACAGGTGGTTGGTCGCGAAGTCGACCTCGAAACCGTCGGGAGTCAGCTCGCGCCGGGGCCGGGCGACTCCGGCGTTGAGGATCAACACGTCCAATCGGTCCCAATGCTCGGTGACGCGGTCGGCAAGCGATTCCACGTCGCCCATGACCGACAGATCCGCGGTCATGACCTCGATTTGGGCATCGGGGACGATGCGCCGGATCCGCGCGGTGGCGGCCTCTCCACGCTCGGGGTTACGGGCGACGGCGATCACGTGCGCTCCTTGCGCGGCCAGCTGTGTGGCGATCGCCTCGCCGATGCCGCTGGTCGCGCCGGTTACCAAGCAGTGTAGGTCAGATGGCTCATTTGTGCTCATGCTTTATGTCTATCATGCTTTACGCTTACCACGGGTTAAGATGATTCTGTGGCGTCGAGATCTGTAAAGGCCAATTCAGTCGATCGATCCCCCGTGGCCGGGAGGCTGGCCTTCGAGGGCGGCACCGGATATCTGCTGTCGCGCACGGGATCGGCAGCCCGGCGTCCCTGGGCTCGGATGCTCGCCGAACGCGGCCTGACCCCCCACCACTACGGGATGCTCATGACCTTGCACGAGCACGGACCATGCGGTCAACAGCGCCTCAGCGAACTGATCGGAATGGACGCACGCAACGCCGTCCCAGTCGTCGACGGACTAGGCGAACGCGGCCTTCTCACGCGCGAGGTCGACCCCAGCGACCGGCGGCGCCGCGTGCTAACCCTCACTGAGCCCGGATGCGGCATGGTGCACGAGCTGACCGAGACCGGAGCAGAAATCGAGGCCGATTTCCTGCGGGCGCTCGATCCGGCCGACCAAAAGCAGCTGCACCGCATGCTGCTGACCCTCCTGGCATCGAGCACGCAGTCACAAGCCGACCGGGTGACGAGCACCAGCGACCAGCAGGCCATCGTCCCAACCAGCATCCTCAACCGGTAGCTTCGCGTCCCGCTGGTCGATCCGCTTCGGGCGGGCTCGAACCAGAGCCTGAAACCTGGTCAGTAGGCGTAGAGCTCGACTCGATAGCCGTCGGGGTCTGCGACCTGAACACGCACGAACCTGCCGTCGTCCTGCCACTCGGTTTCGGGGACACCGGCAGCGCGAAGACGCTCTCGCGCCGCACGCACCGCAGCCTCGTTCGCCAGGCGAAAGCCGAAGTGGTTGGTGCGCGGCAGCTCGGCGGCGACCGGCCCGCCCTCGGAGAGCGCCAGCTCGGACCCATCGTCCGAGCCAAGGATCAGCAGGTGCTCGTCATCGTGGATTCGATGCGTCAAACCGAAATGCTGCCCGTAGAAGGCAGCTGACCGCTCTCGATCGCGGACGGTGAGCGCTACGTGGTTGAGCGACATTCAACCATGATCCCACCTGGCTCAAGACCCGTCTCGCTCGTCTGAGCGCGGAGAGTTGCGCTCCGGGCCCCCTGGCGCCCCTCGGCGATCCTCTGTGAGGCGTCGAGGGCGGAGCGTCGCACAGGAGGATCCCGCTTCGCCCTCGGGTGGGCAAAACGGCGGCGCTGCGGCCGTGACGCGTTCACCCGGGCTTGAGCCCGGCCGCTTCGACCTTGGGACCGATCGACTGAGCGAGCGCGACGAGGCCCGAGAGCGGACGGATCATGACGGTCAGATCGGCGACGAGCCCATCAGCGCCGAGTCGGAGCAGGTCGACGCCCTCAAGCTCTCGGTCGCCGACGCGCGTGCGGAATATGAACCCCTCGATGCCGTCACGGCCGTGGAGCTCGTCGGTGCAGCGCCAGCCCTCAAAGGCCTCGGAGACCAGCCGCAGCACTCCACCGACCGTCTCCCGGCCGAAATAAGGCTGAAAGGTGACGGGGCTGTGCAGGACGATATCGGGGGCAAGGGTCGCCACGAGCGCCTCGATGTCATCGGCTTCGGCCGCCGCACGGAACGGATGGGTGGTGTTGCGGGCGTTCATGGCGCAGCAGCATACACCAAAATTTGACTAGGACAACAATTGTCTATGCTCACGGATAGATGGCGCTCCGGCATGCTGTTCTCGCGACCTTGCTCGATGGAGAGGCGACCGGGTATGAGCTGGCCAAGCGCTTCGACACCTCGGTGGCCAACTTCTGGCACGCCTTGCCTCAGCAGATCTACACCGAGCTGCGTGGACTCGAGGAGCAGCGGCTGGTGCGCGGCCGTGCTGTGCGTCAGCGAGGGCGACCCGACAAGCGGGTCTTCACGATCACCGAGACGGGCCGTGCAGCGCTTCGTGAGTTCGCCGCCGCGCCCTCCAAGCCCGGCGCGCTCAAGGAGGACCTGGCCGTCAAGGTGTACGCCGCGGCGGTTGCCGACCCGGAGGCGCTGATCGCCGAGCTTCACGCGCGCGCCACTCAGGCGACGGCCAAGCTCGAGCGCTACCAACGGCAGGCCGAGGCTCTCGCCGAGCCGGATGGTGCCGACCTCGGCCCCAGCCTGACGCTCGCCCGCGGTATCGCCTACGAACGCGAGAACGCAAATTGGTGCAACTGGGCTGCCGGGCGGCTCCGCGCAGTACGGCACCCTGCTGCGAGGCCGTCGGCGACCGACAAGGCACGGCAGCCGTAGGGGTTCGGCTCGCCCACGGGCATTCCGCAGAAGCCAACAACTTACGGGG
>JAABUU010004566.1_pt1 | contig 16206 bp, 22 predicted proteins | sample 5559301 | NCBI WGS metagenome assembly JAABUU01 (sample SAMN10711884, study PRJNA513360) | rock metagenome | isolation source: Antarctica rocks | place: Antarctica: Victoria Land, Richard Nunatak white | reverse complement strand
TCCATGCTGACTTGGACCTGCTCGCATGCTGCATGGCATGCCTGGCTGTTGCGCTGTCCCGGCCTTGCCGGGTTGAGCGAGCCAGCTGCATTCGAATGGAATACCGACAATTGTAAACCTGCCGATGACCGACCGCTGACGATCTTCCGACTGACCAGGCGTGCACGCCATGATCACTGCCCGTGATTCACGTGACCGACCTGTTACTATCCAGTTACTGCAGCAACAAGGGACGCACCTGGAACAACACCATGACCGCACCACGACTGTACCAGCACCGACAGCTGAGCATGACCGCAGCACGACATTCTCTGGTCCTACTTGCAACACACCAAGGACCAACGGTGAATCAAATTTGTTTCCAACCGATATGTGACCTGAGACATTCACATTTCAGTCCATTGACCGTCCTAGGTCTCTTCCTCGACCGGTCCTGAACCCTTCCCCATTTTTTCTCAACATTCTGCACGATATCTTTAAAACATTGCTTACTAAAGGGCCCTGTTTTGAATGCATTTAGTCACAACCCCAACCCTATGCTTGATGACAAACTCTGACAAATCACAGGAAACCCTGGAATCTGGATGTGGTCAGTAGTCAGTCAGACAAATATATATATAACAATTTGGGCAAAAAAATTGGAATTCGCGATAGCGCAATCTGCCTTCAGATTCCTTGCACCGCCCTGTCAAGCAGTCCATGTTGATCTCTGGCTTGCAGCGAGAATTCGTGTCACAAGCAAGGCTGACTTTGCAATTGTGGTGCAGTGCTACACTGAGACTTCGTGTACTTCGAAAACAAGGTGGCAAGTTCAGCTGACGGTCACGAAGCCTGTGACATGTCGGCTTTCAAGCCTTGCAGGACCTGAGCGATTTTCTGAACAGGCCAAAGTCCTATGCCATATGCTGAAGCCCCTTGGACTTTCAGGGGAAAGTGCGTGGAACATGACAGGGCATCTGCACGCTTTCCACGGACAACGCCGAAAGGTTTCTGCTTGCATGCAGGGCGTTGTATCAGCTGCAGCTGGTGAAGGAGAGCGAGGTCGGTGCTGCGTCACATCGTTTGTGCATATGACATGTATCGATAGACAGCAAGAGTAGACTTGACCCAAGTTGCTGCTGCTTTTGCTGCGAAGAAGCAGTGCAAGCCAGTTTGCATGTTGCTGCTGTTACCCTGTGACTGTCATTCATTGAATTATTGCCAGCTCAGCCATTTCGTGAGTGCTCACACACAAGCCCATCTGCAGGCCCGCAAGCACACACCTGCAGAGCTGCCTCTTGTGAGTTTGTTTGGGTAAGTAGCAAGTTTTGCTTTGACAGCTTTGTCTTCAACGCAACCATCATGTTACAGCATGCACCCAGGTACACTCTTGGAGGCTTTTACCTGGCCAGATATTCCGATAGTCCTGTGGGAGCCTTTGACGAGGTAGACTACCAAAAGCACTGTACAATGTTGACTCGCAACAGATGCATGGAGTGAATGTATGCACCAATGTGCACCCACGCTCTGTCCAAGGCATCACAATTGCCATGCATGCAATATACATGCCAAGGCCATTGACAGCTGACTCCATGCTGTTTTCATGCAGCTAGTGGTCATCAGCGGGCTGGTTTGGAATTTTCCCACATCTTGCGCCTGGGCTGCAAGAGTGTATGTCAACAACAGGTGACCTTTCAGCTTGTCTTCAAACCCAATACACGCTGAGTATTGCATCAATTTTTTTTGTTTATCGCTCTCAGCACACACCCCTGCATCTGTGCCTTGTCTACATACAGCTTTCCAGTGCGCATCCTTGCAGTGCCGACGCACATGAAACTGGCAAGGTGGCAGTCTTGCAAGGTCAGCCCAATTACCCAAAAAAACACAGCAGAACAGGATATGCTGTGCAGTGCTGCTCGCAATCATGGACGCAAACATGTCGGCCTCCCCTCAAGACTAGCCAGCTTTGACAGCAGTGATAGCTTGCCAAAACGTAAGCAACAAAGTTGGTGGCACAAGCAATCTAGAGGTACATTGCAGCCTGCACCAGCCCAGTTTGTGTGTTGCCGCTTTCACACCAATTGTTCAAAGTTGTGCTGCTTTTACACCAACTGCTCAAGGTTGTGCCTGATCTTCTGGCAGTGCCATTGATGCATGGCATCATTTGCTTGTTTCATGACATCCTGTTTGTTTGCATAAAACGTGATTAATTGCCCCTCTCTGTGACCGTGCCTATGGTGTGCCAGCAAGGCTAGCCAGGTCCAAGGCTATGTCTTGTGCAGACAGCAAGTCACATTTCTCCTCATGTCTGATCTAGACAATCACTCATGACCACCGACTACAGGCATGCAAAATATATTCAAACAGCCACAGGACACAATGCATGTGCATTTTATAGTGTGCTGCTAAATCAGCGCTTGCACAAGATGTTGCTAGTGAGACACTCATTGCCTTTGCATGGTGTTCCATTTCATGCATGGCATCAGCAGCTCATGTCTATCATACATGCTCTGGCTAGTCTTACTTCGTAGCTGGCACAGTGGTTGTGTGCTGCAGGCAACGCATTGGACCCTCTCAGCATAGACAGCAGAAGCTCAACGAAACAGCATACACAGGCCTCTGCTGCAGCAGGAAGCAGCAGCAGGGGCATCACAGTCAGGAATGTGGAGCGCCGTCATTGGGCTCAGCCGTGGCGAAAGAACCATGAGCAGCTACAAGAGCCAGTCTGTTGCCTGGAACTGCCTGATGCGGCAAAAGGCTGGAAGGGACCTAGGCTGAAGATGTCTTTGCCTAGCTTCAGGTATGCTCAGTGTCTCCCCAAGAAGAAAAGGAAAGACTACGCCTTTCAACATTGATTAACGAAAAGCCCGAGGGTGAGGTACATCGGGCTTTTCTGTGGGGTACTGCTTAATGGGAAATGAGGGCACTACTCTCATCTCAAGCCTGGCCTGCTGTCTCCTGAGAAGTTGGAACAAGAAGCCAACAGATCAGATCACATACAAGAGCAGCTCAAGGTGCTTCAAAGCTTGTCCGGCACTGGTTCAGCATGACATGCCTTTTCAGCATGCATGCCACACACATCTTGCAGGAGGACATCACACAGTGTGATTGTTGATCAACAAGCATCTCTGCACACTAGTAAAATAGAGATGCCAAGGACTGAAAAGGAGTCCATGTTCAGTTTGTGCTGTCTTTGCCAAGCTCCTAGCACACGACATGCAGTTGCAAGATTCAGCCCGTGACTGCGTGCAATTGTAGCACATTGTCGCTGTATGATGCATTCCTGAGTCTGCAATACATAAAGTTTGATGTCTGACCTGGGGCCAGATATCTGGCTGTTTTGAATGCATAGAGCACAAGAGCGCAGCATGCATCACTCTTGTACCTTTACAAGTAACTGCTGCAGCGGCCTGCACCCTATGTACTTTGTGTCATGGAAGTAGAAGGCAGTCCATTGTCACATCATTGGAGGACTGACAATCAGCAGTCCTCTCATCTGCTGATAGAACGCTGCTCATATGTGTGCATCACCAGGCAGGCCTTTGTGCATTTGAAGATTGTCAGCTTGATGCATCTGGTATACAGATGACGGACTCAGGCTTGTTGATCATCTGCTGCAGTGGTAATACTGCAGAACATCCTGGGCTTTTGCAATATGCTTGCCAGCTGACCACCAACATCAGGCCGACAGCTGCTGCTCGGGTGCATGTGTCAAGCAGCGAAGAAGACAATGACATGGAGGCAATGGCTGGGGTGCTAGGGGGTCGCCCCGTGCTTGCTCTGTGCTTTGAGGACATGGAGGTAAGCATGCTGTGGCTTCAAGATGTCACATGTGCTCCATGTGTGATGTTATCTGACTCCAATGGACATGAGGTCTGTCGGTACTGTGAGGGCTGACAGACATGACACATTTGCATGGTCCTGCCTTGCATGCTATCACATAAACAGGCTGCCAAAGCAATTGTGCTGATGCTTCTGTCAGTGGCATGTCTTGTGTTGTGATAGCCATGCTTGCATATGCATGCCATCTGTGTGTGCCTGGACTAGCTGAGCAAGGCTCAGTGATGTCCCGAGCATCAGATTGTGGATCAGCCTATGCATCCCGAGGCAGTCTGTGGTTTGACTGCAGATGAAGGTGCATGCTCCAGCAGCATACACGCTTAAGGCTCCAGCTCAGCAGTTGACTACCGCAGCTGCACTATGAAACACGTGAACTTGAAGCAATGCAAAGCAAAATGCCAATAGCGTAACGCTAGCCATCAGATACATTTTTGGTCTCTTTTGGGTAACTCAAAATGCCCTCAAAATGGTATCAAGTGAAGGTTGCCGCGTGCATCTGATGGCAGTCATCAGTATGTTTTAATGCGAGCGTACGTAGTCCACTTGCACAGTTTGCAAGGCGGTGCACGGCGTTTGTATGACGTGTAGACCAGAAAAGATCACCCACCCAGCACGAGTGCACCTCGGTCTCCAGCTACGCTGCAACACACGCGTTCTAGACCACCGCGTTTGCCCACACAAGCAGCGCAGATCGTCGCCTGCGGTCCGCTCTGATGCGTCTCTCGAGTCTGGTCAACCTGCTGAACAGGCTGCTGCTACTGTCAGCGACTGCTTGAGGCTCGCTACAGAGGGCCAAGCAGATGCCCTGTTGGAGCATGTACCAGATGATGTGCTGGATCGGTGCATAGCCATGCGAAAGTCTGCCAGGTAACCGGTGCACATGTCAGTGTTTGCTATATGCTGTCTGTACAGTAGCTATTAGTTCAACTGCTTGCAGAAAGATAATAACACATATTTCCCAAAATCTTGCATGCGTGCAGGATCAGGACACCTGGCATCTGTGTGAATGACCTCAGCTTTGCTGATGTTGTGAGAAGCAGTAACCGGAAGGAGTTTGTGTTTGATGCATATGGGCAAAGAAGCTTGATCTTCTTTCCACTCATGCACCATCAGGTGAACCACACAGACAAGTCATTTTGCACACTCTGCAGCTAGCTCACACAGTCGCAAAGCTTGCAATGTTGGCTCATTGCAGCTTGTAGCAATGCTGCTGTTCCTGTTTGCAGTGGTTCTGTAAGATGTGTTCACAGGCATTCCTAAGAAACATGATGCACGCTCCACACCATGATTGCAGGTGCTCAGCTCTATACTGCTCTCCCCAGAAAAGTTTGTACAGAGGTGTGCTGTCAAAAGCAGCATAGGGGAGCAGGCAGTGTTGACATTTGAGCTAGTGCAGCAAGAGTGTCTGCAGTCTGCTTACAAAGGTGTCCAAGTCGTGAAAAGATGGGTGCTGCACAGCGTTACAGGGGAATCTGACATCTGCGAGCAGCCCCGGGGTCCAGACCCCAGCCTCTCCCCAGATGCTGTTGCTTTAGCCCAACTCCATGCTTTGAGGTGACATGCTCAGACTTTTACCCTGGCATCCCGGAGATCTGACGCTTCACCAGTTGTACACACATGTGGGCTGTTGCACAAGCATGACTGCATGCTTTGAGCCGCAATCCTCTGCAGACGTCAACAATCAGATGCTGTTGCACCGCCATGCATGCTAGGCAGGCCCCAGGCTCTCTTACCTGTCAGCTCGCCTTCAATAGTTTCAGACAGGCGAAACAAGTCATTTCCCTTCTGCTGTGGCCATATATGGTGCTGATTCAGTATCCTGGGATGCGCCTATCTATGCACTTGGCTCTTGTCACGCTGCTAATATGAGGTGCATGCAATGTAACCTGAAACTGACATGCTCTCGGCCTTACAGTCAACCATATTCTTTTTCATGACTCTTGTGTACCTGTCCAGGCTGGCACCTTGGATCATCTTGCTGTGCATGAAAAGCAATCAGTCATGACGCTGCTGGCTGGGAACCATAGAATCAGTCCATTTCTGTATTGCAAAAGCTCTTTTACCTTGCTGCTGATCAGTCCTGGACAATGTTAGTTTTCCGAATAATGCATTCTCTATGATTGTCAGCACATGCTTTGCGACTGCAGATTGGGTAAGCTGGAAGAGGTATGTGCCTTTGCATCACCAGCCAGTCAGGCCGCAACAGGCAAGTTTGGGTTCACCCCCATGTCAGCCCACTTCCGCCCCCTGATGGGCCATGAGGCTGCCCAAGTTGTCATGACTATGCAGACCCTGCCTGACAAAGCCACTGTAGTCATAGGTATGCTTCTGCTTTCTATGGTTCCTACATTCACCATTCTAGTGTATGCCCCAAGTGGCTTGTAATGGTGACATGATGGCTTGTGTTTTATTGCCAGAGCTTTGTTTTGTCAACAGAGGTTTCATTGCATACTGGATTGATTGATCATATCCATATTGCTCTCCAATCTGTGCCAATGAGCAGCAGAACTCCATGAGCTGCATTGAGGTCAGTGCTGACGGCTGTACCTTGAGCTGCTATGTGCAGCAGTCATGTTTGCTTCACACCGGAAGTACAGGTCTGCAAGAGATAGCCTGACAACATCAGGCTTCTTGTCCAGGCTTGAAATGATATGCATGTGCTCACGCACAGCCCACTTGGCATGATGTGTTGCAGTGTTGTGATGCTCCCAATTGCTCTCAGCCAGTCACTCTACGCCATCCAAGCTGCTCAGTTGACCATGCACTGGACTATGTGGGAACCATGAGATGCTGGAAGGCTCACTGACACTCAGGCTGTTTGTGGGGTTCCTTGTGTCCTACAACACCATAGTTGAGCGGCATGTTCAGGCTGTAAGATCAAATGCTGCATGGTGCAGGTGTGACGCCCAGTGACTTCTATGCCAGCAAGGGTCAGGCTACACAGCAACACATTTACCTTTGGAGTTTAGGCTTGCAAAAGGCCGAGCCATATGTCAACTGCTGGATGACTGAAAGAGTGCAGTACACCAAGCCTGTGAGCTTGTGATCTGCCAGGATCTATATTCTGTGTTATTTGGGTTTTGTCTGAGAGGATCACAGCTCTTATCAGTGGATTTTTCAGTTGATATTACTTATAGTACGTAGCTACCTGTCATAGCTACCATTACTTGCAGAGTTCTGTACATTAGTTTGGCTCTGAGCTGCAATGCTTGACAAATTTTGGGAGATCTAGTAGTCCCTACAGTCATCTGAGTCACTCTGTATCATCAATCTTTGAGTCCGACATTGAATTAGTGCACAAGCTCATCGGTACTACTGTCATGTTGGCAGCAGTATGTCCAACGAGCAATGAGATTTCATATTTGTGAGCCTGCAAATACACAGCATCTTGTAGTCTATCACAGTCGGGTACAGCCTCGGGCAGCAGGCAGGGCCTTGCAGTTGGGCTCATGATGCATCTGTAGCCTCAATTTTGCTCAACTGTGCCGCTAAGCGACGGTAACGCGACGGACATGCCCAGGCCTGAGAGACACTAATAAATTACAAAGCCTTAGCCAACAGCTCTGATCACGTGCTTCAATGACGGTCATGGACGATTGACGGCTGCAGAAAGATCAGATATCTTGCTAGGCCCAAGCCCTGTAGTCACCGGCTGTGATACTCACACGGCCGGCTTAGCCAAGGTGCGATGAGTAAGGCAGGAGCTTTTACAGGGTGAGTCATGTGTCAGGTGATGATAATCAAACCCTCCAAATTGAAAAATTCGGTAGAGGCGAAGTGCCAAATGACAAAAATTCTCCAGTGCAGATTTCTGATGACTTGAACAAGCTGTTTCGCATTGGATAAGGGCTTCAATTACAGCGGGCGCCTCGCCCGGCCTCGACGCGTGATCACCGCTGTCATTTGCGCTGCATAGGTACTGCGACAATGTGGGCTGCCAAGCAGCGGCACTAGACTCTGAATTCTGCAAGGCCCGGAGGCGGGGCCTCCAACGAGGGATGTCTTCCATACCACAGGAGTTTCTGCTCCTGAGGTAAAAGCTGCCAGGATGACAGACGTGAGCCGGGATATTACCACTGAGCCTCGGGAATCAGCGCTGAGCGACATGAATGACCCCGACAACCAGCTGGCGCATATCACGCACCTGCTGCAACTCGCTGTGTCCGGGCAAGACAGGGGTCAAACACCTCAGTTGCTACCGATTTTGCTTCAGCATCTGTCAGGGTCATCTCAGCAGCGCCATCTGCCTCTAGCAACAGGATTGCAGCTTCTACAGCTTGGAGCTCAGGCTTTGAACCTTTCAGCTGGAAATCTGCAGGTGAATGAGCCCCACCTTCCTGCTACTTGCGCTGGTGCCTTGAACAACATTCGTGTTCATTGATGTATCTTAGTGGCTGTAGGCACAGCAGGCAGGTTGCCAGGTGCTACGAGCAGTCAGTCAGGCTACCAATGGCTTGCAAGAAGTAGAAAGTGATCAACTGCAGGCACGTACCCACCACCTGAATATGGTTTCTGACTCGTGTGCATTTAGGCTATAGTACTTTATCAGAGCCTGCAAAATGACAGCAGCAGCGTCTGCAGGTGCAGCATCAATCGCTTGAAGCAGTTGCTACTACGATGCTAGCTTCACAGGGTGACAGGGTCCTACAGAATCATGGCACTGCTGCTATGCTTGCCCTCGTTGGTTGTGACACCAGGCCCATAGGTCCTGGTGTATATGATGTAAACAGTACAGACAAGGAAGGGTGCACAGTCTTGCACAGGTACTCCTCACTCCACTATTCTCAATTTTGCAGGCTTGGCTTTGCATCTTGCTAAACCCTTGATCTCTTAGAGCATCTGTAGCGCGTCTCAAGCCCAGCATGATCCAGGCTTCAATGGCCAGCTAAGAGATGTGTGGCTCACATGTGTCAACAATGTCTATGCGCCATGTGTCTTCCTCTTGCATTGCTTCTTGCAGCTGCTGCTCGTGCATGATTGATAATCTCATGATTTGTATCTTGCAGGCTGGCAAAGCTGGGCTTGTCAATTTGCCTGTCAGCACTCATTCACAGCTGTGGCACCCAGCTTGACTTCAGACACAAATGTAATGGCGGTCAGACCCCTCAGATGGCCGCTGAAGCCGGTCAAAATCAGATGTGTGCTGATATCCTAAGCCAAGCTGCCAGCTTTGGCACTAGCACAGCACCAGCCGCCGGTCAGCCATCCCGTATAGAAGCTGTTCAACCAGCTTCACTCATTCTTGATCCGAGAGGCATGTTCCCGCCACAACATGCTCAGCCAGGTCATCGGCCCGAAGATCACCAGCAGCTGCTGCCAGGCACCATGCCTGGTTTGTTGCCTCTGCTTGCCAACATGCAGGGCCAGACCAATGCCATGCTGCACCTCAACATGCAGCCAGCCCACATGTATGGTTTCAACCCTCTCCCGCCAGTTTTGTCAGCTCCTGCCCCTTCCAGGGCGGGACTGCCAGCAGATGCGGCATCGGTAGCAGCAAGTCAGCGTGCAAGTATGGAGTCAGCAAGCACTTCACATACACGCCCCAGTCTTGATGATGCCAGCATGCTATCACGCCTCTATCCCTCCTCCAGTCTTGAGTCCTCCTTCAGTCTAAACCGCATGAGCATTGATGACCCTCAGCATCGCATGTCTTCTGGCTCACGTCGCAGCAGCGTGAGTCTCCTCTTCATGCTACATTCTAACATTGGCCTTGATTGACTCTTGTGGACCTTGACAGACCTGCCCATCGCTTCAACAATGGAGTGCTCATGCAATGCATGTGTCGTGTCAAGGCTCAGCTGCAGCTGCTGCTCTCCTGCTTCCAGCATGCCATCTCCTCAGCCTGCAGGCTATATGCAGCCAGCATGACCAACCACAGAAGTTTCAGCCAGAGTGCAATGCAGCTGCCATCATGCCTGCTTTCCTGACAACAGTGTCCAATGCGTGAATGTCTGACTGCAGAGCTGGAGCCCGTATCACCCACTGACCACACACACCAGTCCCTGGCCCTCAAGGCTTGCCAGTGTCTTCTCAGAAGACCCCAGCACCGCCTCAGAGCGCCTGTCACGCGAGTTTGAGGGCCGCATGTCCCTTGAGGGCAGCAGAGCCTCAATGGATGCACAAAGCACTGTCTCCACAACTGCTTGCATGCCGCACCATGCGACTGAAACCATAGCAGAAGAAGAACAGGAGGAGATTGTTGAGTCAAAGGATGAACAGGGTGACGAGGCCAGCTGGCCGGCGGCTGCAACCCCAGCAACAGTGGCAGTTGGAGGGGAGGAGGGTGGTGAGGCAGGGCAGAACTGGAACTGGGCCTGGTTGGCTGGTCAGTTGCCGCCTGAGCATGGCGCCATTGACCCCAGCAGTTTGTTGGATGATGAATCAGAGGGTGAGCTGTCGATACCCCATGTCACTGGCTGGTGGGCAAGCTGTTCTTGTACAGAAATTGCATGTCACTTCTGCACATGCTGTGATGCTTTCCAAGGCAAGAGGGTACTACAGGAACCGTGAGGGTCAACGAAAGCAGATGCTGGCGTCCCCTTGCAGCGCACCTGAATCATCAAGAATTAACTGCAATAGCATGCCAAAGGCTTTGTCTTGGCTCCTGCAAGGCCTACAAGTATCAGCCTACTGATATCTTATGAACACAAAGTACAGCCTACAACACAGTATACAAACAGCTGCAAGTCAAGGATACAAACTGATTCAGTGAAACCTCTGTCACGAGGTGCTAGTTGTGCTCAGTGGTGCATCAACAGATTGTCAAGAGTGGCTTCTGCAACAGGCAGGCACATGTAACCCGGCAACATGTGCACCAGGACCTGCCCAAGGTACTCCCAAAGATCAGGTCTGCACAGCTACGTGTCAATTAGACTGCTGATATCAAGAGCTGCTGCCTGATGCAGGAGCCAGCAAGCACCTGTGGCTAGGCAACTTGAATACAAGGCTGCCTAGGGCAGTGCTGAAGGCTGTCTTTGAGCAGCATGGCCCCGTGGATGATGTGGTCACCTTCCCTGGCCGCATGTATGCCTTTGTCAACTTCCAGCACGCTGAGGATGCTGCCAGAGCTCAAGAGGTCCTGGATGGCAAAGAGGTCACCACTCACATGCTGCTGTCCACAGTCCACACTCACTGCATGTTGCAAGGCAGAGCCAAGTTTGGGAGCCTAGTTTGATCGGCGCTTCTGCTAGCAATTGACTGCATTCTGGACAGTTTGCTGTTGTTGTCGCATGCCAATGCGGTTAGGGTTGCTGCCAATGCAGTTGGCTTTGCGGCAATTAGGCATGCATTGCAGCCTGGTAAAACTCAGTCATGCCTTGACTGGGTGATGCGCTTTCCTCTTTGTAGCTGAAGGGTGGCATACTTTTGCAGCAGAAATCAAGATGTTTATTGCACTTGATCAGTTTTTCTTGTCACTATTTTCTGCACTGGTTTGTCTGCTGTTCCTGCGATCCTGCTTATGTCCCACCCCACAGCCTGCCAGGTGGCGAATTTTGCCACTCATGCCACTGTCTCAGATTATGCTGGAGGTTGTGCGTAACAGCTCCAACAACACCTCATCAGTGCACCCAGCCTACAGTATCAAGCACACCAGCAAAGGCTGACTGACATCTGCGATGACAGGTGGCATCACTGTCAGGAGGGCGGCGGTTAACAGTGCGCTTCCGGCCTTCCAAGCGTGCTCTGGGCAAGCTGACAGAAGGCCATCCTGATGCTCGTGACTCCCCTGCTGTCTCACAGATCAGGTCAATGCTGCTCAGCTTTCAGGCCGTCAAACCTGTTGCTGTATGAAGCTTCATCCAGCAGGAGTTTGGCAGAATCATGCAATCAGGCTGTTTCGTTTGTACAGAGCTGAAGTATCCAAAAGTGTGACTACTGCTTTTTGCAGCTGGATTCTGTTCCTGACTCATGAAACTGATGGTGTCATCCCAGGTCCATGTGCTCAGATCCATTCATTGATGTTACTACAATGGACACCTGAGGTCTGTCTGTGCTTCCAGGGACTTTGATGTGCAGCATTCAGAATCTGGGCTGCTGCACGGCAGCAGAGCAGGGGAGTGGGAGGGGTCCAACACCCCCTCCAACAGGGTGTGGCTGGGCAACATCAGTGCGACAGCCACGCTGCGCTCTGTCCGGAGTGTCTTCTCCAAGTTTGGGCCTCTCACCGATGCTGCAGTGTTCCCGGCACGCATTGGTCCCCTGGGCTATGCCTTTGTGAACTTTGAGAAGGTGTCTGATGCTGCTGGGGCCTATCAGGCGCTGAACAACGTGGTGCTGCCTGCGCTCACAGGCTGCAAGCAGCTCAAGATGCGCTTCAAACCAGCCAAGGTGTGCCACCTGCCTGCCTTGACCTGCTGGTGCAATACTGAACTCATTGCTTGATGACGTACGTTGTGCATTTCACCTTGACACCACCAAGCAATCTTTGTGCCACATTGCAACATGTACACCTTTTGGCGTTGGGGATGTGTTCAAGCCTCTTTACATGCACCGCGTCAAGATCACAACAACAAGTTTCTGAATGGTGTGCCTGTTACCTGGAATCGTTTTTGGTTTGTCCTGTAGCTGAGGTGCTCTGTGGTGTTCACTGCATTGCTGACAGCAGTACATCTGATGTAGGCCAACAGTGCTGAGATATTGCGAGGCAATAGTCAGAGCCTGGAAGCTGACTGGGAGGGCAGCCTACTGGAAGGTTTGTGCTCTCCCTCTCTACTGCATGAGGTGTTAATGACCATGCATGCATGTGATCATGCCCGCATCATTGCATGCTGGGCTGTCCTGCTGTGCAACAGATCCTCAGTGTCTGCTGTCTGCAGCACATCCCCAAATAGTGTCCCTGCTGGCAACATGACTTTCCTGATCTGGGCTCTCAGCTGAGCTTATCTCATCTGTTCCAATCTGGTCTGATCTGATCAGTTGACTCGCAAACGTAGCATGATTGCTCCCTGCTTGATGTGTTCCAGTAGTGCAATCATTTTGATGTGGAAGCTACAAAAGCTCTCCTTGTAGCCACTGCATCTTGTGTCGTTTTGCTGCAGCGTCTCAGCCCAGCAGGCATCTGTTGCTGGGCAACACCTCCTCCCGCCCAAATGAGAGTGCTCTAGAAACGGTTTTTGGCAAGTTTGGCCCTCTGGACAGCGTCAAAGTGTTTCCCGGCAAGACGTATGCCTTGATCAGCTTCAAGGAGGTGGCACCTGCTGCTGAGGCCATGCAGGCCTGGACGGCCACTCCCTGCTTTCTGTCTCAGGTCAGGAGCAATACACTGTGCATTGCTGTCTGAAGCTTCCAAGAGAATAATCAATGCAGGCAAGGGAAGCATGATGAAGCTGGCAGGGGGGGGGGGAATTGCCACTTCAGGCCTAATAGAAGCATGCAGTCTCAGCATGCATTGGACACACTTTGGCACATTGCATGTCTCACATCATCATTGTCATCAAGTTTCTAGTGTTGCCCAGCTCTTCTGTACTGGACATGCTGCTAGGACCGTCAAGGCTGGTTTTGTGTGTAAAGCAAAGGTGATGAAGGCTTCCTTAGGCAGCATATCTGGCTGACTGTCCCTTTGTCATGCCTGCAGGCCAGAAGCCACTGGTGATCAGATATCAGAGTGGCACAGCAATGCAGCCCAGCAGCAGCGCAACAGCACAAGGGGGTGATGCCACTGCTGCTGGCCTTCAGAGGCGAGGGTCATTGGGAGCAGCAGACCCGTCTGAGCCTGCTAAGGCCCCCCCACCACGCACTGCTAGGTATGCCAAGCTTGATAATCCCTCCTGACTGGAAATGGCCAGGGACAAGGCTGTGTTCAGTATCCAGGGCTCCAGGTTGAGAGAGGACTACCTGTACTCTCAAATCTGCATCTGCTGCGTGTGCTCCTGCCTGCTCTTGGGTGACACACACCAGATGGCATGTGCTTGCTTTGACCTGCTATGCAACCTGATCATGCAGACACATCAAGGACCACTTTGTGACTCGCATCACGCATGCTGCTGCTGCTTCTTGCTGCTAAACCCCTTTCCAGGTTACGAGCAAGAATGACCCAGGCCTTAGGTTGCCATCACCTGCACTGTGCTGACTCATGAGTGCCAGCTGTCTATTTGTAAACCGGTGCAAAACAGGCTGAATCTGGACAATGCACTCTGCATCAAAATGGTCCTTGCACTTGCATGCTCTGTGTCCATGCCAAGCTAACAGTCGACTTCGCATCTGCAGATCTTTAGCTGCTGCTGGGGATGAAGAAGAGTCTGAGGATGACTTGCTGATGCCAGCTGTAAACCTGTCCAACAGGCTGAACCCTAACAACATGCACTTTGACCGCCAGCTGGCAGCCCAGTACAAGCGCATGAGCAAGCATGAGAAAGAAGCCCTGTGGGCAGCAGATCGCGCTCGCCAACACCAGCTCAGGGAGCTCACCGAGCTGAGTCAAATGGCAGGACTGAGTGCTACTGAGCTGAGCCAGCTCACAGAGCTCACACAGGTGAATGAATTGGTCGTTTGTTACAGGTTGCGCTGCCACCTCCCAGACGCGCAATTGCAGTTGCCATTATGGGCTATATGTCTCACAGCAGTCTTACAACTGTATTAAGAAAAAGCTGGTATTTTGAATATTGTCTGCATGACCACTATCTTCATTTTTTGCAGGTCAGCAGTAGACCAAGATATCAGTAAGGGCTATAGACTATAGGGCTGCCAGTGCAGCCCCAGAGCTGACTTTGCAGTCACCTGTGCGTCCTGAACAAGCTTTCATTTGGTGCAGGCTGCTATGCTAAACCAGACAGCAGATCTGAGCTCGGGTCTGCTGACACAATTAGGCAACTTCTTCCAGAAGCCCCCGACCACCCCAGGCTTACCCCCAGGCCAGACTTGGGAGGGTGCAGTCCCGCCGACAGGAAATTTTCCCGCCAATAACGGTCTGGCTGTGGGCAGTGCAAGTGGCTCAGCTCTGACTGGCGCTGCCTCAGGGCTTCAAGCTGCCGCCCAGAGCCTGCTCAGGCAACGCATGGAGGCTCTCAGGCAACAGGGAGTGGGTCTCAGGGGGGCATTTGCACCCCCCAGCCCTGCCCCTCAGTGGGAGCTTGAGGTAACAGCCTCTGATGTTTGCGTGAACATACTCATAGTGTCTCCATGTTTTGTTGGACTTCAAACTTACCCTCATGCAACAACAATTTTCATAAATCTGCTTGTGCAATGCATGGGGCTCAGCTGTCATGCTTGCGATGATGCAATGCAGTCATCCAGTGAGCGCGTAGGGATTGCTTGGCCTTGTGGCAGTCACAATGTCATCTTGCATTGCATTGCACTGATGTACATCAGTCAAGCTTTTCATGGAAGGCTACATAATTGTAATGTGATGCAGTTCGTGTGGTGTCAAAGGTCTATTGTTTGCTCTGCCCCCTTACCCACTGTTCATTACAGGGGCAGCAGCATCAACAGCTGCAATTTCAGCAGCAGATGCCACCCATGGGTTTCCCGTCTCGAAGCCAGCCTGCAGGTCATTGGCCACCCCCTCAAGCAGGCTTCATGCGAGGAGCGGCTCCCGCAGTGCCTCAACACATGATGCACCGCAACCACAACCAACCACCAATTGGGCCCTCTGCAATGAGAGCAACTGGCAATCAACCTCAAGGCTATGCTGCTTTCCATCAGAATCAACAGTACCCTTTTGGTGTGCGGCTTGCTCAGCAGCATCAGCAGCCTTTGGTTGCACAGGCTCAGGCACAGGCGCACTTTCAGCATGCTCTGGATGGCCAGGCAAGGCTGGCTGCGGACCAGCAGCTGCAGCAGCACCAGCAGCGGCTGGACCAGCGCCACCCATTCGACCAGCGGCAGTCACTGGAATTCCAGCAGCAGCACCATTCACTGGACCTGCGTCAGTCTTTGGAACTTCAGCAGCAGCGACAGTCTCTGGAGCAAAGACAGTCACTGGACCAGACACAGCCTGAGCAAGCTGACCTTCAAACATCGGCGAACTCATTCACCTCGGGATACGACGGTCACCTTTGGTCCGCCAATGACGTGTTGCCGAGTGCGGCGAGTCGAGCTGGCTGATCTCCTGGCTGTAAGCAGCCTTCACCAGCATGACAGTGGTATGGCTCAGCAGAGCAGTGACTTGAGGTATCAAGGCAGTCAGGCGTCGCAAGACCAGCTGCACAGGCTGACAAGTTTAGCAGGATCTGGCTCACAGGACCAAGCACACAGGTTAACAAGCTTGGGAGCTGTTAGCTCACCAGAGCAGCCTTACAGAATAAACAACATGGGGGATGTACAATCACATGAACAAGCATATCGCTTGCACAGCCTTGGTGCAGCTAGTTCTGCTGATGCTATGGCAGCTTTTCATCACAGCGGCAATCAATTGAGATCATATCCAAGTGCTCCTATGCTACAGAATAC
>JAABUU010004565.1_pt1 | contig 16208 bp, 17 predicted proteins | sample 5559301 | NCBI WGS metagenome assembly JAABUU01 (sample SAMN10711884, study PRJNA513360) | rock metagenome | isolation source: Antarctica rocks | place: Antarctica: Victoria Land, Richard Nunatak white | reverse complement strand
AGTGGGCGTGAGCTTCGCCTCCGACTTCAGCGCGTCGGCACCGCGCCTGGCCGGCCGGTTCTCCATCGACCCGCTGTACAACGCGAGCACCCACCTGCATGACGTCGCGGTCATCACGCTGTCCACACCCCCGGGTGCGGCCCCCGCGCGGCTCTCGGCGCTGGGTGCCGCAGCGACGACGGTCGGGACCTACCTCGACACCGTCGGCACGGGTCAGCCCTACCCGGGGCACCGGCGCTCGGCCACCGAGTTCGTCACCAGCGCGTCGGCCGCCTGGCTGTACCTGCGGGCAGGTACAGGCAACTCCTGCGACGGCGACTCCGGTGGCCCGGATCTGTTCCGTGGCAGCTCGACGGTCCTGGCGCTGACCAATCAGGGGACCTGCTCCTACGACCAGGACACTCGGGTGGACACCACCATCGGCTCGCGGTCCTTCATCGACTACGCCGCCGGCCTGAACCGTCAACGCAACACGGTCCAGTCCGGCTCATCCGGAACCGACGTGCGGGTGGTGCAGAACCTGCTTGGTGCTTCCGCCGACGGCTCCTTCGGACCGCAGACCAAGACTGCTGTCATCACCTGGCAGCGCCGGCACAACCTCACCCCCGACGGGGTTGTCGGGCCGATGACCTGGCGCTCGCTGGGCTACTGATCCTCAGCACTGACCGGCGCTGATTGCCCCTTTTCCCGACAGCATCGTCGCAGCCGACCCCGCCCCGGGCGTCCTGCAGGTCGGTGGAGCCAGCTCAAGCCGTCACGGTAGGGCCGACTCAGGTGCCGCACAGCCATCCGGTCACAGCGGCGGTCCAAGCTGCACAACCCCCCGCTTGGCCTGGCTGTCCCACACCAGCCGGGAGCTGATCTGGTCAGCGGCGCGCACCTGCAGCACCGCCCCCTCCCCCGCGCCGGCCGACGCCCTGCGCCTGGCCCGGCCCAAAGCGGTGGTCGCTGCCTGCTGACTGGTGTGGCCGCTAAGCACCGCTACCGGCCCGTGCTCAGGATCGGCCGGGTGTGGCCAGTCGGGAGCGGCGCATGCCGAGGTCGTCCTGTCTGCAAGAGGGTGGGAACAGCACCTGAGTGTGGGCAACGTCAATGACCGCGGGCCGCCCGGAGCATGAACCAGCGGTGAACGTCCCTGGCGCCAGCGGGTTCGGCCTGGACCGCGACGTCTCGGTAGCGTCAGGCGACCCGGTGCGGACGTGGTGCGTCTACTCCTGCCCCTGCTCCCAGGTCGACCGCGTCGGCCGGGACGTGTGCCTGTCCCATGAGCGGTGAGGAGATGAGGAAGTCAGCCGACGCGCGGTTGCAGGCGACGGGGATGTTGCAGACCACGGCTACCCGCAGAAGGGCCTTGACGTCGGGGTCGTGCGGATGGGGCTCCAGCGGATCCCAGAAGAAGATCAGCAAATCGATCTCGCCCTCGGCGATGCGGGCGCCGATCTGCTGGTCGCCGCCATAGGGCCCGCTGCGGAAACACGTGACGTCCAGTCCCAGCTCCTCCTGCAGGATGCGGCCGGTGGTGGCGGTCGCGAACAGCTGATGCTCGAGCAGCCGGTGCCGGTTGTAGCGAGCCCACGCACGCATGTCCCGCTTGTTGTTGTCGTGTGCGATCAAGGCGATGCGGCGACAGCTGAGGGGAGCCAAAACTCGCGGTTCGTTCATGCCAATAGCGTCCCTGTGCGACATGCCCAGCAGGTTGCGCACCGGTGTCAGCGCGGCAGAGGACGCCTCAACAACGGGCCGGCTGCCACCGGTCGGCGGTGCGTGGAACCTGACCCTGGACCACGAACGAGCAAGTCAGCTGCCCCGCAAGGCCTGCTCCCCGGTTGCCCAGGACGCCGCCGAAGGGCTCTACCGGCTCGTCGCGGCCGCCTACAAGACACCATCTCGCGCCGTCTTTAAGACCTATACCGGGCCGCGTTTGACTGCAGTCCCCCAGCTCGTCGGCGTACGACCTCACAGGTTCCCGCTTGCCGTAGTTCGCTGCCGGCGGGTCTGGCCTTAGGGCTGCATCCACGTTCGTGTCCGCGCTGGGGCGACATCTGCACGGGTGCGTTGCCATGCGCGCATCGCGCTGTCAGATCGCACCTGCTCTAAAGCATGCAGTCGCCCGAGTGTGAAGCCGTTCTCGCCCTGGACGTGCCCAGCCGCCCCCAGCACCCGCAGGACCTGCGTGGTCACCATTCCGTCCTGGAGCCCGCCGAGGGATTCCTGCAGCGCCTCCATCTGACCGGCGAAGCGCGTTGCCGGACGGCCGAATATCGGCTGCACCGCTTCGGTCGCGTAGCGCATGCGCTTGGCGTCCTTGCGAACCTCGTGCAGTAGCTCGGCGGCGCGCGCTCCGTGCGCCGCTTCGGCGGCAATCATCGCTCGGTTGAGGCGACGCCACGCCCGCCGCAGGAGGCGAGCGAGCGCCGGCGGGGCCGCTGCTTTCGCCTCGCGTCGGAACGGCGCGGCGAGAGCGAGCTGATCCAAGTCGTCCAGAAGCTGGAGGTACCGCTGGCTGTTCAGGGCGTCCAGCAGTTGTCGGCGGGCACGCAGGTGACGCTGGGTCATGTGCGTCTCCAAGCGTGCGCGCACGGGGCCGAGCATGAGCTCGGGGGGCTCGACAGCGAGCAAGTCCCGAAGCCGCGCAAGCATTACTTCGGTGTCACGGACCCCGCCGAGGGCACCGGCCAGCCAACCCAGCTCCTCGCGCAGCGGGTCGGTGCGGCTTCGGTCCAGCAGGGGTCCGAACGTCGCCAAAGCGCTGCGCAGGCGGCGTGTGGCGACGCGCATCTTGTGTACCGCGTCGGGTAGCTCCCGCCGGGCCTGAGGATCACGAGTGATCAGTTCCTCGACCTGTGCCGCGAGGTGGGCCTGCACCACTGCCGCGGCGCTGCGGGAACGGCGCGATCGCCTGCTTGGGCGGGACCCAGCCCGGCCCGCTGCGGGCTTTGGGGGAGCTGGCAGGAGCCGGGCCAGCTTCGAGGCGGACCGAGAGGGAACGGCGCCGGCGGCGTGAAGTTGCTCCTGGACCGCATCCAGGACGGCTCGGTCACCGCTGCGCAGCTCGGCTTCCCATTCCCGCCAGCTGCATCCGCTGCCCTGCGGAAGGGGACGCCCGGTAACCAGGTCGTCGGCAAGCTCGACCAAGACTTCGCCCGTCCGGCTCAGCAGATGGCGCACCGTCCGAGCGGTGGACAGCTGCGCCACCGGGGCGAGCGGGCGACCCCGTACCTGCGCCCGGAGCAGGGCGGCCAACTCGCCGGGGACTGCGGCGGCCGGCCCTTGGACCTGCACTTCCTCGCGGTCGATGCCCATCGGGAGCTTGAGGTGCCAGCCCGCATCCGTCCCACCCGTCCGGTAGCGCAAGGTGATGCCGGCTTCGCGCAACCGAAGATCACTGGTGTCGAAGTACGTGGCCTCGAGGTGCTGCTCAACGGCTGGCGACACCGAGCCCACCCCGGGCACACGCGCTAACGTCGGCATCGAGGCGTCAGCGCGGGCATCGAACTTGCGCTCCACCTCCAACGCCGCCTTCATGGCGTCGCTCCCACGCCAACGAACGGCGCCCGCTCGACCTCCGCGACTGCGGACGAGGCCAGGGCTGCGACGTCCGGGCCGGCAACGCCAGCCCAGCCGGGGGGTGTCGCGGCCATCACGGCAACGAAGTATCTGAACTCCTTGGCTGGCGGCATCCGCCCTCCCGGTCATCCCGCGACGTCGATGCCGTGTCTACAGCATCACGATGAACGGCCCCCCGAGGCGATGTCGCGCTCACGCAGGGCTCGTGGCCTGCGCCGGCGGGACGACGGCCAGTGGCGGCTCGGCGGCGGGTCGCCCGAGGTAGTAACCCTGTCCGTAGGTGCATCCGAACGCGACGAGCAACTGCTGCTGCTCAGCGCTCTCGATGCCCTCCGCGGTTACCCACACTTTGATGTTGTGCGCCAGGTCGATGAGCAACCGGACCACCGCCGCGTCACGTTCGTTGATCAGCAAGCCGTTGACGAAGCTGCGGTCGATTTTCACGCCGTCGACGGGCAGGTCACTGAGATGCCGCAGGGTAGAAGAACCCGCCCCGAGATCGTCCAGGGTCAGCCGCACTCCCTCCTCGCGTAGCGCTTTCAGGGCTGGCCCGGCTGCGCGCAAGTCCTCCAGCGTCGCGGTCTCGGGTAGCTCCAGTCGCAACCGCGCAGGCGCCAGACCGCTGTCGTGCAGTGCCTCGCGCACGTGAGCGAGCAGGGCCGGGTGGGCTAGGTGCGCCCGGGACACGTTCACGTTCACATACGCCGGGGCGACGCGGGTGGGGTCCCGGTCCCAACGCACGAGTTGGCGGCATGCTTCGGCCAGCACCCAACAGTCGATGCTGACGATCAGCCCGCTGACCTCGGCGGCAGGCAGGAAATCCCCCGGTGGCAGGAGCCCGTGCTGGGGATGCTGCCAGCGAATGAGGGCCTCCATGCTCACCACCCGGCCGGTACGCAACTCCATGATTGGCTGGTAATGCACGACGAACTCACCCCGGTGCAGGGCTCGGCTCAGCGTGTCATCGATGGCCAACCCGATCAGCGGCGGGGCGAGCTGGGTGCCCACCGACTGGACAGTGTGGATCCGGTCGCCACCCGCCCGCTTGGCCTGGTACATCGCCACGTCCGCTTCCCGCAGCAGGGTGTCCGGGTCGCTCCCGGACGGCCCGCTGATGGCTACTCCGATGCTGGCCGCGACGATCAGATTCACCCCGCGGGCGCGGATGGGTTCCGCGATCGCCGCCAGCAGTCGGGTCGCGACTGCCGTCGCCCGCTGCGCGGGGTCGAACTGGGGCCCGGCGGGCAGGGCCAGCATCACCGCGAACTCGTCCCCACCCAACCGGGCCACCAGGTCCCCGGGCCGGGCACCGACCCGCCGTAACCTCCCCGCGACGGCCTTCAACAGCATGTCCCCGGTGTGGTGCCCGTGCACGTCATTGACCTGCTTGAACCGATCGAGGTCGATGAACAGCACCGCGGTACCGGCAGTCGGCTCAAAGTCCAAACGTTGGCGCAGCTCGGCCAGCAACAACTCCCGATTAGCCAGCCCGGTCAACGGATCGAACAGGGCACGTTCAGCCAAAATCCGGGACAGCGCTTCCAGCACCGACAACGCCGACAACGTGCCCCACGAGTCATCCTCAAAGCGGACCACCAGGTCGTCATAGTGGGCGTCCCCCCCTCGCTGCAAGACCGCCGCAGCGGCGTCCTGAACCGGGGTGTCCGCACTGACCACAACTGGATCCCACAGCGCGACGTCGGCCAGGGCAGCCCGTCCAAAAAGCGCCGCACCGAAGCCGAACCGCCCCGTCATCCGATGCAGAAAACCGCTACGCGACACCAGCCCCACCGCGGAGGGTCGTTCGCCGTCGGTCACCAGCAGACTGGCCCGCTCCGGGCCGGCGCGAAACCATTCGTCCGCGGCCACGCACGGCGTCGCCGCGTCCCAGACCACTGCCGGCCGGGCCAGCGCACCGCATCGAGACGGCCCGGGAGCAAGCAGCGGCAGCAGCCGTAGGTCAGTCACCCGTCCATCCTCGGACAGCTAAGCGACGGCCTGAACGGCCACACCTGCCCCGTCGACCGCAGCTGGTGAACTCTTGGTAACACGGCACCTTCTCGCACCGCACTCCTGGAACTGTCCCCTGGACTTGACCCGGACGGTAGCGACAGCCCCAAGGCCAGGTCACCCGACGATCGGACCACGACAGGCATCAGACCTCGGCCAGTCGGCCGGAGATCGTCCCGAGACCGGAGATCAATCGGCGCAGCCGGCCAGGAAACGTGAGCGCTCCCCGTGCCCAACGGCCAAGCCCGTAGCGAGCCACCGACAACCATCCCACTCCTCGAGCAGCCACCGATCCGCCGGACCGCACGCCGCTGCTGCCAGCAGCAGATCGACTGCCAAGCACCGATCCATGCTCGCAGCTTCCTGCACCGGCACGGCCCGACGGGCGCGGGGCGCTTGCACGGCCGTCATGCCGCCACCCGTGCGGAGCTGGCCCACGGGCCGCCACCAGCGAACCAGCCGATAGCCAGACCGCCGACCGCCAGTAGCAGCGCCGTGCGGGCATACCGGATCCTCGCGATCGTCATAGCGGCGACGATGTCAGTGCCCGGTGACAGCGAGGGAAACAGTGAGCGAGCGGTTGAGGTCACCGGGACCAACCGCGCCCCCGGCTTCTGCCGGCGCGGTCACGCCCGCAGCGCCGACGGCCGCCCACGCCCAGTTCACCCATGGACACCTCACCGCCTACAACGGCGCTCAAACAACTCGCGGTCCACGCCAGCAAGGGCACCACCCGACCCCCTACCTCGACCAGTCCCGACCCGGGCGCACCGAGCCCGGACGCACCGAGTGTCCGCCTGCCAAACCGGGATGATCTCCCGCTGGAACTGGGCCAACCGGTCCGGCCGCCACACCATCAGTATCCCCCCGGGTCACAGTGAACAGCTCGTGGTTCATTGGCACCACAGGTGCCGCACCCGCGGCATGGGCCGCTCCGGGGCGGCCAGCGCAGCGCGCAGAGGTGCGACAGCCATCAGGGCCCGCAGCGGAGTAGGTCACGCGAGGTCCCCACAGCAGCAGGACAGGGGCACGCTCGCCCGTCGCGCCAGTTCAGGCGAGGTGCCCTTGCCGACAGGGCGCGAGCCGCCGCCGTTGGGACGTCAGCCGGCCCTTGAATGCTGAAGCGCAGCACACACGCCACGCCGGCTGTCAGGCTGTAGCTCGCGAACGGCGTGAGGGTCCGGGTCTGGAAGTAGCGCACGAGGTACCGGATGGACAGGTACGCCGCGGCGAAGGCAACAACGACCCCGACCAGGATCTGGCCGTGGATGTGCGCGGTCGACGGGCCGGCGAGCGAGGGCAGCTTCAGTACGCCCGCGGCCAGGATGACGGGCGTCGCTAGCCGATGGCGCGGACCCACTCACGGCGGAAGAACAGCAGCAGTGCCGTCGCGGTCGCGACGCGCAGCGCGACGATGAAGGCCAGGTAGAACCCCGAGCCGCTGTCACCGGTTGCGGACTGCGTGACCAGTGGCTGCCAGCTCCCGCCGATCACCGCTGGGATGAGCACCGAGTGACCAAGGCTCGACATCGGGAAGAGCTCGGTGACCCCCTGGGTGAGGCCGATCACCACCGCTTGCCGACAGCTGAGCAAATCGTCTGCGTCTCCGCCGGTCAGCGCACCTTTTCGTGCGTTAGCGGACGTCCACGCGCCGACCGGTGGCGAGCAGGTCCTTCCAGAAGTCGCGCTGGAAACTCAGGGCCGAAATGGCGCCGTTGAACGTGGCGTCGATCAGTAGGCCGGGCTGGGTGAGCGCCGGCGGGAGCAGAGTCACGGCCGAACTCGCCGCGCCGCGCGCGACACTGCGAGACCCGGTCTCGATCTGCTGCGCTCCCTGCTGGGCCTGCCGTCCGATCGTGGCCAGGGCCTCGGCCTGCTGCCGACGGTCGCTGTCGGCCTGCTCGCGCTGCTGCTGGAAGGCCTGCAGTGCGTCCTGCTCACGTCGCTCGGCGGCCTCGCGCTGCACCTGGCTTTCCTGCTCGCGCAGGTTCACGATCCGGTCCTGCAGCTCCTCGGCCTCCTTGTCCTGCCTGGTCTTAACCTTGCTCTCCTGCGGGCTAGGTGCAGTCATCGCGGTGTCCTTACTGAGGGGATGGTGAGGCTTCGCCAACCGTGACGCTGCCATCGCTAGGTGTCGCGGACACGACGTCCCCACGACATCGGTATGACCGGCCGGCGGACAAAGGCTGGCTTCAGACCGCGAAGGAAATGGCGCGCTTCTGGTCGCGATCTTCCGGGCCCGGCCTCGCCGTTCTACGTGATCGACGAGGTCGAGGCGGCGCTGGACGACCGCAACCCCAGCCGCCTGCTCGCGCTGCTGGGAGCACGTAGGTCTGTTGATGGCGCGCTTGGGGGGTGAGCGACAGCATCGAGTCGAGATCGGCGGTAGTGACCTCGACCCAACCGGTCACTCGCCGAACCTCGCTCAGGTGCTTGGCGAGGTCACGCAGGATCCGCAGCTTGTTCTCCAGGGTGACGTCGCTGATCGGCCGGGCACCGATCGGCGTGCCCGGTCACGCTCGCTCAGCAGGTTCTGGTTGAAGGCGACGACGGCCGGCTGAAAGGAGACCGGCACTGCATCGAGGTAGCCCTGGCGTCGCTTGTCGGCGCGGCGCCGGCTGTCGTCGGGCGGCAGGGCCAGGCCGGCTTCGGTGAAGAAGGCCGTGAGCGCCCGGAGCAGCGCATCTGGCGCGTCGTTGCCGTTGGCGAGGCGCTGCACGAGTTGCTGCGGGCTGGTTCGGGAGGGATCGGCGGTGAGCACCGCACCGAGGGCGCGCAGGACCTGCGCCGCCCGGCCAGGATGGTGCCGTGCTGCGACGAAGGACGTAAACGCCTCCCACCAGGGCGGCACGATCGGCAGACGCTTCGCCAGCGACGCCGAGTAGCGAAAGGGCCAATCAGGGTCGGCGAGCCGACAGCGGTTGCACGCAGCCGGTGCATGGCCGTTTGAGGGCTTCCCGCTCGACCCGACGGTGGCAGACATGACAGCGGTCCCGGTGGCGCAGTTTGACGGGCGCTGAGCAGTCTCGGCAGGTGGGGTATCGACTCACGCCGGCGGCATCGACCGGCCACGGGCGGCCTTCGGTTCTGGCCGGATCCGTTTCGGCGTGGCCACCGGTGTGACCGGCGTGGTGTCGACCTCGAACAGGTCGGTCGGGCTGCATTCCAGCGCGGTGCACAACGCCGCCAGGGTTTCGAGCTTGACCTGCGCGGGCTGCTTGCTGAACAGCGCCGATACCGACGCCGATGACATCTGCAGCCCTGCCCGCTCGGCCAGCAGCCGTCGCAGCTGCGCGCCCGTCCAGACCTCGCGTTGCGCGGCAGCCATCCGCAGCCGCCATCTAATCTCCATGGCCGTCTCCTTCGAAGCTGGCCAGCGTGCCTGAGACAGCCCGTCGGTGGGCGTCCTCGATGAAGGTCGCCGACGGCGTCACGTAACGCATCGTGGTGCCCACATGCCAGTGCCCGAGCATCTGCTAGATCGCCACGAGGTCGACGCCTCGTTCATAGTTGCGGGTCGCACACGCGTGTCGCAGCCCGTGGGGGCTGAACCTCACCAGCGCGTCGTCGTCGACAGCGGCGGCCTCGCACTCGAGTAGGTGGGCGAGCCGATTGCGGATCGTGCCGCGGTGGATGCGGCCGCCGCCCTCGTCGCAGAACAGCGCGGGGCCGTCGCCGAGCCGTGGACGCACGTCGTCCAGGTACCAGCGCAAGATCAGATCGAGCCCGTCGAGCATCGGCACCCAGCGCGGGCGCGGGCCTGAGGTCTTGGCGCCCTTGCCGAACCGGACGTGCAGCTTGCCAAACGGCCCACGCCCGAAGTGCACATCGGCGATGTCCAAGGACGCCGCTTCCTCAGCTCTGAGCCCGGCCAGATACAACGTGCGGAACAGCGCGTAGTCCCGACCAGCCGGGGTGTACTTGCGCGCGGTGGCGATCCGGGCCTTCAAGAAGTCAAAGAAGTCCTCCATCCGCTGCGGGGCCGGTGGCGCCTTGGTCGACGGGGAGTCCGACCCGACGTGCTTGGCGGCGTTGAACCCATCAATCGGGTCGACCAGCCGCACCCCGAAGACGGACCCGATCTCAGCGCTCTTGCGTGCCATTAAGAACGCGTGAAAGCCCTTGAACGCCTGCACGTAGCCGCGTCGCGTCGAGGCAGCAAGGCCCTGCCCGGCGAGCCCGGCGACCACCCGGTCCACATCCTCGCGGGTGACCTCCCACGCCGGACGGTCGCATGCGGTCAGGAAGCGCCCCAAGGTCGCGTTCCAGTTCTCCATCGTCACCGGGCTGAAGCCACGAGCGACCTGTGAGGCCTCGTACGCCTCCAAGCACAACGACTGGAACGCCGACGGATCGGAGACGCCCGAAGGCCGCGCGGTGGCCGCCGCTCCGCCGGACACCACCCTCAACCGGCCCTGCACCATATCGCGGGCACGTCTTGTGACGAGCTGGCCGACGGAAAGGCCGAATAACGCCTGGCGCCGGCGGGCGAGGCCATGCCCCATCGTCTCTCAGTCACGTGGCGACAGGTGTACATGGCTGACCGGCAGGAGCGCCACCCGTCCGGAAGCGCTCTTATGGCCGGGTTCGCCCGCCGTTTGCCGTTCGACGACCTGCCGTTCACGTACCGGCAGCGGGCGGTTCGACCGCAGGGCCTAGCTTCCTGTCCGTGAGTCAGGTCGAGGTCGGCGCCGGCGGGCCGGGCGTCGCGGGTGTGGTCGCGGGCGCGGCACGAGCGGCCCGCCGCCCTCCTGCGCCCGAGGCGGTGGGACGGCCGCCTCGGCGGTCCGGCAGCGGTCGAGGCGAGTGGCTGCTCGCGGCCGCGCTGCTGCTGCCGAACCTGGCACTGCTGGCCGTCTTCACCTACCGCCCGCTGCTGGACAACATCCGGCTGTCGTTCACCGACTGGAACCTCGCGGACCCGGTCGCCCGCGGCATCGGGTTCCGCAACTACACCGAGTGGTTCAGTCGGCCGGACACCCGGCTGATCGTGCGCAACACGGTCGTCTTCACGTTCACGACCGTCGTCGTGTCCATGGTCCTCGGCCTGGCGCTGGCGCTGCTGCTGGACCAGAAGCTGCGCGGCCGCAACGTCGTGCGGTCCGTCGTGTTCGCGCCGTTCGTGGTCTCGGGAGCGGCGATCGGCGTCGCGTTCCAGTTCGTCTTCGACCCGAGCTTCGGCCTGATCCGCGACCTGGCGGCGCGGGTGGGAAGGGAGGTGCCGGACTTCTACCAGCGCTCCGGCTGGGCGCTGTTCATGGTGACCGTCACCTACATCTGGAAGAACCTCGGCTACACGTTCGTGATCTACCTCGCCGCGCTGCAGGCCCGCCGGGCCGACCTCGACGAGGCGGCGGAGATCGACGGCGCGTCGTCCTGGACGCGGTTCCGCAAGGTCCTGCTGCCGCAGCTGCGTCCGACGACGTTCTTCCTGTCGATCACCGTGCTGCTCAACTCGGTGCAGGTCTTCGACATCATCAACGTCATGACCCGGGGCGGCCCGGTCGGCACGGGCACGACGACGCTCGTCTACCAGGTGTACCAGGAGACGTTCGTCAACAACCGGGCCGGCTACGGAGCCACGGTCGCCACGATCATGTTCGTCGTCCTGCTCACCATCACCGTGCTGCAGGTCCGGGTCATGGACCGGAGGCAGGAGTGACGATCGCGATGGCCGGCGCGCCCGGCCGGCGGGGGCGGGGGCGCCGCGCCTCCGAGGAGTCGTCGCTGCAGTCCGGCGGTCCTGCGCGCACCACCGCGGGCTACCTCGGCATGCTGGTCGTGGTCCTGCTGGTCGTCGTACCGCTGTTCTGGATCCTGTCGACCTCGTTCAAGCAGCGGCCGGACATCTACGTCCGCCCGGCGCAGTGGTTGCCGCAGCCGCTTACCGGCGAGAACTACCGCTACCTGACGACCCAGATCCCGTTCTGGGACTTCCTGCGCAACTCGATGATCCTGACGTTCGTCATCTCCTCGGCGAAGATCGTCCTGGGCGTGCTGAGCGCCTACGCGCTGTCGCTCCTGCGCTTCCCCGGGCGCAACGCCGTGTTCCTGTTCGTCATCGCGGCGCTCATGGTCCCCAACCAGATCACGGTGATCAGCAACTACGCGCTGGTCAGTCAGCTAGGCTGGCGCAACACCTACCAGGGGATCATCATCCCGCTGGCCGGCGTCGCCTTCGGCACCTTCCTCATGCGTAACCAGTTCCTGTCCCTGCCCCGGGAGATCATCGAGGCTGCGCGGATGGACGGCGCGGGGCCACTGAAGCTGCTCTGGCGCGTCGTCCTGCCGATGTCCTGGCCCACCCTCGTCGCGTTCTCGCTGATCACCGTGGTGAACGAGTGGAACGAGTACCTCTGGCCATTCCTTATGTCCGACGACGAGCGCACGGCTCCGCTGCCCGTCGGGCTGACCCTCCTGCAGAACAACGAGGGCGTCACCAACTGGGGACCGGTCATGGCCGGGACGATCCTGACCATGCTGCCGATCCTCGTGCTGTTCCTCGTTCTCCAGCGCCAGATGCTCAAGGGCCTCACCGCCGGCGCCGTCAAGAGCTGACCTGTCCGCTCGCACCAGCGACGCGGATCCCCATCGATACCGGAGACACGCCATGAACGACCTGTCGCGACGCCGCTTCCTCGGGCTGGCCGGGGCGGCCACCGCCGCCGTCGGTCTCACCGCCTGCGCCGGTACCGGCTCGAGCTCGAGCTCGTCGCAAGGCAAGACCGCTGCCAGCGGCACCATCGACTTCTGGAGCAACCACCCGGGCTCCTCCCGGGACACCGAGCTGAAGCTCATCGCGGCGTTCGAGGCCGCGAACCCGGGCCTCAAGGTCAAGCTGACCGACGCCGGCAAGAACTACGAGGAGGTCGCGCAGAAGTTCAACGCCGCCCTCACCGGCGGCCAGCTGCCCGACGCCGTCCTGGTCTCGGACGTCACGTGGTTCAACTTCGCGCTCAACGAGCAGCTCAGTCCGCTGGACGAGCTCCTGAGCGGGGCCAACCTCAGCACCGACGACTACGTCGAGAGCCTGTACAAGGACTACACGTTCAAGGGCAAGCACTTCGCGCTGCCGTACGCCCGCTCGACGCCGCTCTTCTACTACAACAAGGACCTCTGGGCGAAGGCCGGCCTCCCCGACCGCGGGCCCGAGTCGTGGGACGAGCTGCTCGCGTGGGGCCCGAAGATCAAGGCCGCCGTCGGGAGCGACAAGACCGGCCTGATCCTGGCCGACGGGTCCAACTACCTCGACTGGTACTTCCAGGGCGTCGTCTGGTCCAAGGGCGGGTCCTACTCCGAGGACTGGACGGCCACCTTCACCGACCCGAAGACCATCGCCGCCGGCAAGCTCCTGCAGGACCTGGCCAAGCAGAAGGTCGCGCGCTTCACCAAGGCGCCGGCCACCGACTTTGGCGCGGGCCTGGCCGCGTGCATGGTCGAGTCGACCGGCTCGCTCGGCGGCGTCGCGAAGGTGGCGAAGTTCCCGATCGGCACCGCGTTCCTGCCTGCTCCGGCCGGCGTGCCCTCGTGCCCGACCGGTGGCGCGGGCGCTGCGATCCCGGCCAAGCTGTCGGACGCGCGCAAGAAGAACGCCCTGAAGTTCCTGTACTTCATGACGAGCGCCGAGAGCACCGTGACCTTCACGCAGGCGACCGGGTACATGCCGGTGCGCACCTCCGCCCTCGAGAACCCCGCGGAGAAGGCGTTCCTCGACAAGAACCCGAACGCCGCGACCGCCGTCAAGCAGCTCCCCCAGACGCGGTCCCAGGACTACGCCCGCGTCTTCACCCCCGGCGGCGGTCTGCGCATCGGCAAGGCCCTCGACCAGATCGTGCAGGGCGCCGACGTGGCCACCGTGTTCAAGCGCTTGAACGACGAGACGCAGCAGGTCATCGATCGGCAGATCAAGCCCAAGCTCTGACGATCCCCCATCCCGCAACACCGGGTGAGGCTGGCCACGCGGCCGGCCTCACCCGGCGGCGCACCAGGAGTGACCCGTGGCGACAGTGCTCTTCGACGAGGCGACCCGTACCTACCCGGACGGACAGACCCCTGCCGTGGACCGGGTGACCCTCGACATCGCAGACGGCGAGTTCCTCGTGCTCGTCGGGCCGTCCGGCTGCGGCAAGTCCACGACGCTGCGCATGCTGGCCGGGCTGGAACCGGTGGACGGCGGCCGGATCCTCATCGACGGACACGACCAGACGGGCGTGCGACCGCGCGACCGCGACGTCGCGATGGTCTTCCAGAGCTACGCGCTGTACCCGAACATGACGACCTTCGAGAACATGGCCTTCGCGCTGCGGAACGCGAAGGTCGCGAAAGAAGAGATAGACAGACGGGTACGCCAGGCGGCGCGGATCCTCGAGCTCGAGACGTTCCTGGACCGCAAGCCCAGCTCCATGTCGGGCGGCCAGCGACAGCGCATCGCCATGGGCCGCGCCATCGTCCGCAACCCCCGCGTCTTCTGCATGGACGAGCCGCTGTCGAACCTGGACGCCAAGCTGCGCGTCTCGACCCGGTCGCAGATCGCCAGCCTGCAGCGCCGGCTCGGGATCACGACGGTCTACGTCACGCACGACCAGGTCGAGGCGATGACGATGGGCCACCGGGTGGCGGTGCTGCGGGACGGCAGCCTGCAGCAGGCGGCGACCCCGGAGGAGCTGTACGACCGGCCGGTCAACGTCTTCGTGGCGTCGTTCATCGGCTCGCCCGCGATCACGCTCATCGAGTCGTCGGTGCAGGACGGCGTCGCGGACCTGCACGGGGCGAAGGTGCCGCTGGACCGGGACGTGGTGGCGCGCAGCAGCGGCCGGGTGGTCGTCGGCCTGCGGCCGGAGTCCTGGCACCTCGCCGGCGAGGGGTCTCCGGACGCCATCGCGCTGCGCGTCGACCTCGTCGAAGCGCTCGGCGCCGAGTCCTTCGTCTACGGCACGCCGGTGGCGCTCGTGGACGACGACTCGGACACGCCTGCGCAGCACCGGGTCACGATCCGGCTGGACAAGCGGTCCCACCTGCAGCGCGGCGAGGTGGTGCACGTGGTGCCCGCCGCCGACGAGGTGCACGTGTTCGACGCCGCGTCGGAGCAGTCGCTGCGCGGCTGACCGGCGGGTGCGGCGGAGGGCGTTGATCCGAACCCACGAAGAGCTTGCACCCCTGGCGGTTTTCCGGCGCGTACGACTCGATCCCGGCCAGCAGCGGCAAGACCAACCGGCACCGACTCAACCGCGGCGCCGACCTCAACGCCAACGCCGCCCTCTGGCGCATCGCCGTGGTCAGGCTCAGCTGCGACCAACGCACCCGCGACTCCTTCGAAAGGAGCATCCCCTGACCACGGGCGGGCCGATCAGTTCAGGCGGGGACTCAGCTCAGGCGGCGTCGCAGGAGGCAGAAAGTGCCGGGCATGACCGGGCTCCGTTCGTCGAACTCGGTCGGGGCACTGCTTTGCCCGGCCGCGGGCGGCGGCGTCCAGTGGGGTCAGGATACGCCGGGCGGTCTGGGTGACGGTGGCGGCGGCCTGCCGCACGATGCTCAGGTCTGGCCCGGCCCAGCCGGCGACGTAGGCGAAGCTGTAGCCGCTGGCGTCCAGGCCGTGCGCGGCGGCTGTCCACATAAGGGAGTAGGCGACGCTCTGGGCCTCGACTTCGCACCGGCCGCGGCAGGTGGCGTAGGTCGGCAGGTCCGCGACGTGCCCGGCCTCGAGGTGCGCCAGCTCTTTTCCGCACCAAGATCGTTCCGGGTGGGTGATCCCGATCATCGGCGTCATGGCTGTGCTTGGGGCGCTGCGGGTGGTGAGACGGTGGGGGTGCCGAGGTCGCTGGTCGTCTGGCTGCGGCGCATCTGGGTGAGCTTGTGGTCGGCCGCGGTGATGCTGGTTTCCAGGCCGGCCTGCCGCTCGTGCAGGTAGTCGACGAGCAGGTCCCGCATGGGGCGGCATTCCACGTCGTAGCCGTCGACCAGCTCCTGGACCGTCAGCTGCCCGCGGCGGCTGGCCGCCCAGACCGTCGGCGGGCTGCCCGCCGGCAGGATGCCGGCCCGCAGCAGCAGCACGTACCAGTAGCTGTGTTGGCGCTGGCTGTATCCGGCCTGCGCCCGGTAGGCCTCCACGCAGTCGGCGACGGTGATGTCAGCGAGCCGGCCGCCGTTGTGGATGAGGATGCGGGTCAGCTGGCAGTAGGCCAGCCGGCGATCGGCCGGAGTCAACCGCGCCCCGCCCGCGGCGAACAGCACGTCGAGCGCGGCGAACCCCTCCGGGTCCTGGCGGGCGCGGAACCGCTCGAGCACGCTGCCCGAGCGCAGCGCATACAGCCACCGGTAGCCCGGCCGCAGTGCGCCGAGCACGATCAGCCGGCCGACCGCCCCGGTCAGCTGGGCGCGGCGGTCCCGGCCGGTCAGCAGGCCGGCGACGTCGACCAGGTCGGCCCAGTCCGAGCCGGCCGCGTCTGCGCCGGCGTCCTGCCAGCGACTGCTGGCAGGACACGCCGGGAAAGCTCTGCAGCCAGTCCAGCAGCAGCTCAACCCCGCTGCGGCGGCGGCGCAGCTCCTTGATCGTCAGCCCGGCGTCGAGCGCGTCGACCGCGGCCAGGACCTCGCCCCGGCTGCGGGTGCTCTCCGCCACACGCCCGGCCGCG
>JAABUU010004564.1_pt1 | contig 16212 bp, 15 predicted proteins | sample 5559301 | NCBI WGS metagenome assembly JAABUU01 (sample SAMN10711884, study PRJNA513360) | rock metagenome | isolation source: Antarctica rocks | place: Antarctica: Victoria Land, Richard Nunatak white | reverse complement strand
CAAATCGCTTGCCGTTTTTGATTAAGTCAAGCGTTGCCCACGCCACTTTCAGCTCCAACTCATTGAGCACAATGGCCTTAGTCGGTGCCAGCACATTAATATTGACCGTCTCCGACCCCGTGAATGTGAGCGTCTTCGGGTTGGGCGTCACAACTAGCGTGTAATGCATCGGTACGACGGTCTTGGGCAGTTGCCCCGGAGTCGTGGCAAACGAAAACTTTGCCTGCGCATGCGCCGTGCCGAACGTGCAGAGCAGCAGGCCCAGCGCGCCGACAATCTTTCTTTTTCTCAGCACAATCTTTGCTTTCCTCAAAATGCGTGTTCTCCTCAAGCGGCTAGATTTCCAAGCAGAGGCACAAGCCGCTCGTCGCCGCTTGGCATTCCCTATGAATACTGCCTTGCTTGTCTGACACAGCGGCGCGCAAAAAGTTGCAGCCCGCGCAAGCAAAAAGCCGGAAGCACTGCTTCCGGCTTTGCGTTTCCTTGTGGTGGGCGGTAAGGGATTCGAACCCCTGACATCTTCGATGTGAACGAAGCGCTCTACCGCTGAGCCAACCGCCCGTTTCCCGCACTGCCGGCGTGAGAGAGTTCAAGTCTCTGCCGACGCTGGCAAGTACGATAAGGTTATTATACTGTCTCTGCGCGCGGCTGTCAAGCGTTTGCGGCTAGGGCTGAATATCGTAAATCAGGGGGCTTGCGCCCAGGGCAACGCTGACCGACAACACGTGGGAGCGGCTGCGTACCGGGGCGGGCGGCCCGGTCCCATTGGGCGCGCTGCCGCAGGGGTCGTACAGCACGGCTTTGGCAACCGGCGCGCGAAAGCGAACTGTGACCGGCAGCGGGCCGGCATCAGCCTTCTCCCGGTGCGCCGCATCGTCCCAAACCGCTGGCTCCGCCCACAGCACGAGCAAGAAGTGGCCGTTGCTGCGCGCCAGCAGCAGGCTCCGGCTTGCGCCGGCCCCGTTGCCGGTCAGCGCATAAGCCAGCCTGCCCGGATGGAATGTGCGAGCGCGGGCAGAAGTGTCTGCCAGGATTGCTGTCAAGTTGTGCAGCGCGACGGCGACTTGGCGCGGATGGTTGCCCAAATCAAACAGGCCATATTCCGCATCTTCGTTGGGACTGGCGGCGGGGTTTGGGTCGGGGTAAGCGGTGCGCAGTTGATACAAATAAGTCTTGGCGATGCTCTGCTGGTACGCGTCAAGCAGCAGGTCCAGCGTGTACGCGGCTTGAACACGGCTGTCCACGCCGGAAGTGACCAGGGGATTATGGAAGTACCCGATTTCGGTAATGACTTTGGGAAAAGGCGCGGGGGCAGAGAAGTTGCGCGAAAACTCGCCGCTGATGCGCGAGCCGGGCGCTTCTCCGTGGTTCGGATAGGGGTGGGCATTGGCGCAGTCGGCACGTCGGGGATTGGCGAAATCAACGTGGGCATTGCCGCCGGTATAAAAGTATACAGGGACATTCTTCAAGTGGACGTCGCTCCGCACAGCGGCATAAAGCGCCGTTTGGAACTGCTCTGCGGCAACGTGCGAGCCGAAGCCGGGAGGGTCGGTTGTCCCGCCAAACGTGCAGGGCTGGTTGTTGACCTCGTTTGGCCCTTCCACAGCAAGAACGCACGGCCTGACCTTCTGAATACGGTCAATTTCGGCAAGCTGCACGGCCACCGAGTTGTACTTTGCGGAGCACTGGGCCACAAAATCAAACCCGTCGCCGTCCTGCTGAAGCTTTGCCAGGGACTGCAAAAACTGGTTGTTTGGAATGCCGCCATTGGGATCGGGAATGCCCTCGCGAAGCTGATGGATGCCCAGATAGTGCAGGTCGCGCAGGGTGCCGTCAATGTCGGCGTATGTCCCGTCCGTGTAGTTGTCGTGCGAGTTGACGCCCAGGGTATCCAAAAAGCTTGTCACGCGCGCGGCCTGGACAAGCGGCAGCGTGCGCGGCGCAATTGCCGGCATCTTCAGGCGAGGGCCAGCGCTCATCAGCCCCAGGGCTAGGCCCGCGATGCTCGCCATCTTCCGGTTCATCAAAGCGCCTGTTCTCCTCAAGCCTAGGGGTTATCGAGACTGTATCGGGATTGTACCGGCCTCGCGCCGGGCTGTCAAGCGGCGCAGGGCGTCAGTGCTGCCCCTGTGTTGCGGGTGTGTTGTGGGCGCTGCGCTGGGTTTGTCTAGGTGTTCCAGGCGCGCATCAACGACGGAAGAAAGTGTTCCGTCGTCGGTACGTGCTGGGAAAGCGTGGGGAATGCGGGGGGAAAGGCTTTAAGAGTCCCTCCCCCGCTCGCACAGAGTCCCTCCCCCGCCTTCGCAAGGCTCAGGCTTCCCCTCCCCTAAAGGGGAGGAGTGCCTAGCGCGAGTGGTTGATCGCTTCGGTGATTGGCTGTACTCTCTGTAGGGTTTGGCAGAGAAGAACACTTGAGTTACCTAGATCAACTTCACGACACAGGCACCCCTCCCCTTTAGGGGAGGGGAAGCCTGAGCCTTGCGAAGGCGGGGGAGGGACTCCCAAAACGCAAGGGAGGAACTTCTAGGCCGGGGAAGACAGGCGAGGCTTGTCCTTATTGCGGGAACTGCTGCCCCTGGGCCTGCCGGACATTCTGCTGGGTTTCGGCAGCGGCATCGTCAATCTCGCGGGTCACAATCTCGGTGGCGGCGTCGGTTTCCTGGGTTTCTTCCAGCTTGGCCTCTAAAATGGCAAGCACTTCATGCGGGTCAACGGTGCGGGTGAGGGCATCGGCTTCGTGGTCGGTGCGGTTGTGGACTGTGGGCATGTCGCGGCGCAGCTCTTCCAGCAGAGAGATAATCTTGGCGGTGCGCTGCTCGGTCAGCAGGCTCATCTGCAATTCCAACTGCTCGCGACGCTCGGCGAGCTTGCCCTGGCGGTTTTGGGTAATCAAGACCACGGTGGTCATCAGCAGACCGACAAGCCCGAGCACGCCCTGCATCCAAAAGAATGGCGGGTCGTCAATGCGGCGCAGGCGCAGCAAGGGGGCCAGGCTGTTGGCAAGCATCCACAAGCTGACTCCGACCAGGATGCCGTAAAAGAACTGCGGGCGTCCCAGCCACGCGGTCAGCGACTCGACTGTGCGCTGGTGCGTGTCCACGAGGCGTTCGCCTGCCGCGTGCATAGCGACCACGGCATCAATGTTTTCGTGAATAGGGTCGGGCGGCAGTGAGGTGGCGGTGGGGCGGGGTTTGGTTCGGGAAAGGCGCATGGAGGGTGTTCCTTGAGGGCGGGCAGGGTGCTTATACCCACAAGTGTAGAAACTGCGAAGGCCGACGGGTAAAGCCAAGCGGCGCAGGCAGGAAAAGGAGGCACGGGGCGCGAAGCCTAACAAAGCAGCGTTTTAGCCCTGACAAAGCAGAAGTTTAGCCGTGCGCCTGCACGCGCATGCCGACAGAAACGGTGCCGAGCGCGGCGGGGATTAAATACTGGCCGAAGACGACCTTCTCCCCTTGGCGGCGGTAGGAAGCCAGGGTGCGCAGCGGCTCCGGGCTATCGCTCAGGCCGGTGGCCTGGTCAATGGTGGTCACAAGGCAGCGGGCACAGGGCTTGACCACATAAAACAAAGCTTCGCCCAGGGTGACGGCCTGCCAGCTATCTTCGGCGTAAGGGGCCGTGCCCGAAACAACGATGTTGGGCCGAAACCTGTTTATGGGGATGGGAACCGCAAGGCGCGTGTTGAGGTCATGGAGCGAGGCTTCACCCACCAGCAGCAGGGGAAACGCATCAGCAAACGAGACAATGCCTTCTGCGCGGCGAAACTCGGCGGGAACAAGGCGCTGGGTATGGTCGGGCATGTAAACAAGTCGGCAGGGAGATTGCAGAACATCGGACAGCCAGCGGTCGGCATCGGGGCTGACAGCCAGGGCGCGGCACTCGCTTTGCCACACTCGCACGTCTACCAGGTCACTGCCTGCCGGGGGTGTGAGGGGGACGCGCAATGCGCGCAGGGACGGGGCTTGCAGAACCAAAGCATCGCTGTCCGTGCGGGCAGAAATCAAGGCCATGCGGGGCAGGGTGCGCTGGGTGAGGAAGCGCCCTTCGGGGTCAACCACCATCCAGCGCCGGTCATGCCGCAGGCCGCGCGGCTCAACATAGGCGGTTTGCCGGGCCTCGCCGCCCAGCGACTTGACCGGGTACACATGGATTTGGCTGATGACTATGGAAGCTCTCTCTTTCAAAGCGCGCGCCTGCCGCCCGGTCTAGGCTGGGCAGGAAAAGCCGCACACCATTTATTATAGATAACGCAATTAGGTTTATTATGGACAATGCAATTAAATTATGAACAATCCACTCAAAGAAACCATGCGCCGCACGCGCCATTTCCACATGCCTCACGCCGCGGAAACCAACCCCGAGCCGCGCTGGCCCGCTATTGTCGCGGGGCTTGCCGTCGGGGGCCTGTATATGGCCCTGCCCGAGAACCTGTCGCTTGGGCCGCGCTGGCTGCTGCTGGCGATGGTGGCGGTGCTGCAACTGCCGCTGATTGTATCACGCCATCGGGGGCACCACAACATCAACCAAGTCATCGGCCATGCCCTGCTCGCTGTCATTACGGTGTTTATGATTGCCTCGCTTGCGCTGCTGATCCACGCACTGCCGCTGCATAAAGAGTCGCCAATTACTCTGCTGCGCTCGGCAGTCAGCCTGTGGGCGACCAATGTGCTGGTCTTTGCGTCGTGGTACTGGCGTTTGGATGCCGGAGGCCCGCACATGCGCAGCTTGCAGCCGGGACACATGGACGGGGCATTTCTGTTCCCGCAGATGTCTTTGGATGCCGGACAGCGGGCCGAGATTGGCGTGGAAGGCTGGTCGCCGCAGTTCGCGGACTACCTGTTTTTGGCATTCAACACAAGCACGGCCCTGTCGCCTGCCGATACGGCTGTGCTGTCGCGCTGGGCCAAGCTGCTGATGATGGTGCAGGCCACCATCTCGCTGGCCGTGATTGCGCTGCTGGCGGCCCGCGCGGTCAACATCTTGTAAGCGTGCTGGTTTATGTTATAGGCGTGCTAGTTTATGTTATAGGCGTGCTGGGTTTGGGCTAGGAAAGCGCGGAAGCTTGCAGCAATTGCGCTGCGACTGCGGCGAGGTTCGCGCCGACAATGTCGGGGTGCGGGGCATGGGGGTCTAAGGGCTGTTCGGGGCGGGCCACAAACGCGGTGCGGCAGCCGGCTTTGCGCGCTCCGGTCGTGTCCCACGAGTGGGCGGCCACCAGCCAGGTGTCGCCGATGGGCACTCCCATCTGGCTGGCTGCCCAGTGGTATGGCTCGGGGGCAGGCTTTAGCTTCTGCACGCTGTCGGCGGAAAGCACCTGATCAAACATATCTGCCAGCCCGGCAAAGCGCACCTGCGCCTGCGCGGTTTGGAGTGGAGAGTTGGTCAGCGCCGCCAGGCGCGCGCCGCCCTGCCGAAGCTGTTCCAGTGCGCCCAGCACATCCGGGTGCGGCGGCAGCGTGCGCATCCCGCCGAGGATAGCCGTCTTCTGCGCCGCCGTCAGGGTGAGTTTGTGGCGCGCGGCGGTCATCTCCAAAGTGCCGTCCCCCAGCGCGGTAAAGTCAATGTACGGCCCGAGCAGCGTAGATACCAAAGCGGACTGCAAGAGCTGCTGGAACCACTGCATCCGCACCGTCTTGCCCTCGCCGAACGCGGACGCGAACAGCGGGTCCAGGGCGCTCATGTCCAGCAAAGTCTCGTTGAGGTCAAACAAACATACCAGCGTCATGGCGTATCTCCCTGTGCGTTGTTCCTGCAAACAGTAATGGTAGAGTTGGTTTACCCCGCTTTCAGTCTCGCAAACCTTGGGGAGCAAAGCTTGCCTAGATGCCGCAGCCCCCACCGGGTACACTGGGGCCGAGGTAAAAGTTTATGACATCCGGCCCCGATACACCTTCCCCTGGCCCGCCCTCCCACGCCCCGATGCCGACACGCGGCGAATTGCTGCGTGTTTGGCTTGGCGTGGGAGCACAGTCGTTTGGGGGCGGGGCGGCAACGCTGGCCCTGATCCGGCGGGCCGTGGTGCAGCAGCACGCCTGGATGACCGACGCGGAGTTTGTGCGGGATTGGGCGCTGTGCCAGGTGACGCCGGGCATTAATCTGCTGGGGCTGACGACCTTGATTGGGCGGCGGCTGGGCGGGACATGGGGGATTGCGCTCGCCCTCGCCGGACTGCTGCTGCCCAGCGTGGGCGTGACTGTCGCGCTTACTGCGTCGCTGGCGCACTTTGAGCACAGCTTGCTCGTGCGCCACGCGCTCCAGGGGATTGTTCCCGCGACCGTAGGATTGGGCGGGCTGACAGCGGGGCAGATGGCCGCGCCGGCCCTGGCTGCCGCTCGCCGCGAAGGGCGCGCGATGCTGGGCATCGCTGTCGCCCTGCTCGCGGGCGCGGCGCTTTTGGCTGCCGCGGGGCAGGCTCCAACACTGGCGATTTTGTGCGGCGCGGGCACGCTGGGAGCGATAGCGCAGTGGGGCCGGGACGCGGCACGGGCGGCGCGGGGACGCATGCGCCGATGAACCTGGCTGTGTACTTCGGGCTTTTGCTCAAAGCTTCCCTTTTTTCTACCAGTGGCACAGGCAATGTCGCCAGCCTGCATGCCGACCTTGTATCGCGCGGCTGGGCTACGGAGGCGCAGTTTGGGCAGGCCCTCGCCGTGGGCCAGGTATCGCCTGGCCCAAGCGGATTGTGGGTGATTAGCTTGGGCTTCCTGACGGCGGGCCTGCGCGGGGCTTTGCTTGCCCTGGTCGCCATTGTGCTGCCGCCCTTTCTTATCCTGGCGGTAGACCGCGTGTACCGGCGGGTGCAGCATCACCCGGTGGTGGAAGGCTTTGTGCGCGGACTGGGACTGGCCGTGGTGGGCGTGTTTGCCGTCGTGCTGCTGCGCCTCTTGGCGGGCGCGGGGTGGAGCGTGCGCAGCGTTGCTTTGGCTCTGGCAAGCCTGGCCCTGGGATTGACGCGGCGCGTGCCTTTTGTAGTCATACTAATGGGCGCTGGCGTTATCGGCGTGCTGTGGCGGTGAGCATGGAATAGAAACAGCGCCGCGTCTTTTGGTAAGACGCGGCGCTGTTTTGCTGTCTGGCCTTGCACGGCCTACTTAATTGTCTTGCCGGACATGGTCTTCAGCTTGCCTTTGGGCGTGACAATGCGGTTGGCGCCTTTCGCGCGGCGGCGGATGACTGACTTCTGCCCGGTGGCTTGATGCGCCACAACGCTGGCATGCTCGCTGCCTTTGCGCGTGACATACTGCGTGGACTTGGCGGCTTTCTGCGCGCTTTTGCTGGTGTTCTCGCCGGCTTTGCGCACCGGGTACTGGATGGCTTTGCCGATCTTGCTCAGCGTGTTGCTGTCGTGCTTTTCGGGCACAGCCCCACGGTCGGCGGTCTGGGCCTGGGCCAGCGGCGCGGTGAATGCGAGGGCGGCGAGCAAAGCGGCGGCGATGCCGGTGCTGGTCTTTGGTGTGTTCATATGGGTTCTCCTTGAAGCGTCTAGTCAGCAGGTCATGGGCCGATGCCCGGCGAGGCAGAGACAATGGCATCGAGCAGGACGCGCGGCGGGTGCGGGTGCGGCCACGCGAACGCATGGCGGAAGGCGGCATCCTGGCAGGCGGTCAATTGGTCAAAGTTTATGATGTCTTGGGTGAGTAAGTTTTCATACTCCCACGGCAGGCGGACATTGTGCAGCCCCGCATTGTCGGTGCAGATAATCACATCTACGCCCGCCGCCTCGCAGCGCTCGAATACTGTACGGAGCGAAGACAGGTCGGGTAAAGTTCCCGTTTTCAGATAGGTCGTGGGGCACACTTCCAGGCATTGCCCTCTGGCGGCGACATCGTCCAAGAGTTCCGGGAACCGCAGGGGGATTTGGATGCCGTGCCCAATACGCGACAAAAACGGCAGCAGGCGCGGATGGCAGCCGTCCCCGGTTTCGTACACATGGCCCGTGGTTTTTATGCCCTCAGCGCGCGCTTCTCCAAACAACGACACCCATTCGTCCATGCGGCCTGCGTAGTAGATGTCCGGCCCGGCCAGATCAATGCCACACACATAGTGGGGCAGGTCACGGGCGAGCTTCAGCATCGCTCGGTTGACTTCGGCAGGAAGCTGCGAGTGCATGCACAGGATTTGCCGCATGAGCAGCGGGAACTTGGGGTCGTAGCCTGCCTCGCCGATTGTTTGGATGACGTCCCGCATCTGCGCGATTCTATCGCTGAGCGGCAGGGCGGGGTCGGTGCGGTAAAACGGCGTGTGGCGCAATTCCAGGTAGCAGATGCCCTCAAACACATACGCCCCGCGCACGAGTTTGGAGACAAAGTAGGGCAAGGTGTCCAGTGTCTGAAACGGCTCCACGAGGGCGTGCAGCTCCAGATACTCGGCCAGCGATGACCGGGGACGCGTGACAAACGCCTCAAACTCTTCATAGTCGGGAAACTGATGGGCGAGCGGATGGCGGGTGCGGACAAGGTAGCGCCAGAAGACGCGGGGCACGACTGCCCCGCCCAGGTGACGATGCAGTTCGGCGTGGAGTGACATACTCTTCAGTATACCCGCCCAAGCCCGCGCCCTTTGCCGAAATTATCTCTTTGCCGCCCGCAGCGCCGCCGTGGGCACGCGCGGCAGGGGCAGGACATGCCCCCGGCGCAGGTTGACCCCGTGCCAGGTCACCATGGCGGCGATCTCATCGGGGCCGGTTTGATAAATGGCGGGCCACGACAGGTTGTGCCCTATCGGGAAAGGCGGCGGGGACGCGAGGAGCCAGGTCGCCCCTAAATCGTCGCTATAGCACACCTGGTTCTCGCACGACGTGACGAGAAGCCGTCCGCTTTGCAGCGACGCGACCCACGGCCCTTGATGCTGGCCCGCAATGGGCGTGCCGATGCCCCTTGCCCACGTTTTGCCGTCCGCCGAGGTTTTGTAATGCACATCGCCCTCGCCGATGCCGATAATTTCATACACGGCAATGTACTTTCCGTTGACCATGCGCGCGACGACCGGCATGCCCGGCCTTTGCCCGCCGCCGCCCGGCTGCGCGGCCAGCGTGATCTCGCGGCCCCACGTTTTGCCGCCGTCGGGGGAAACGCGCTCCGCGACTGTCTGGCTGAAGGCAGGCCGCTCCTGCGCATGCTTTTCGTTCGCATAGGCGCACACCACTTTGCCCGAAGGCAGCAAGAACAAAAACGGCTCCCACAGCCCCACAGACGGCCCGCCGGGCAGATGCGGCGGCGGCTCGCTGGTGTCTATCTGCGAAAGAAACGTCCACGTTTTGCCGCCGTCCCGGCTTTGGTAGACGGGCAGATGGCACGAGCGCACCGCTTCCCCCCGGTCGTTGGTTGTGCTGACTACGGAGCGGCCTGTCAGCCGCAGCGTGTCGTTTGGCATCAGCACCAGGTCGCCGTTGTCCAGGTTCCGGCCCGGCTCGGCGATAGTGGCGAGGGGTGTCCAGGTGCACGCGTTGTCGGTGCTGATTTGGATTTGCAGAATGGAATTGGGCCGGGGGTACAAGTTGTCCACGCACAGCCAGCGCGCGCCGTGCAGATGAAGCATGCGCCCCCACCCGGCATCGGCAACATGGGTGGTTTCGCCCCACGCAAACGGCCCGGCGGGCGCGGCCTGCGCGCATGTTTGCTGGGCCTGCGCGCGCGTTTTGGGGCCACAGGCACAGGCTGCCAGCATGAAGGCAAGCGCAAGCCAGAGCTTCGCACAGCGCGGAATTGGTTTGGCGAACGGCAGCATGGCAGCGCCTTCGGTGGCTTGGCGACAAAGATAATCCATTGTACTTTGCCTGGGCCGTAAAACGCAACATCGCCGCGAGGGCGCTTGCGCCTCGTGCGGGGTGCGCGCGGCATCGGCTTTTCGGCGGCGTTTTTCACTCGTCCCTAGGGCGTATCAACGACGGAAGATTTTGTTCCGTCGTTGGCACGCGCTCGGAACGCCGGTGTAATCGCAGAGCAAAGCCTGGGCAAATCAAAAGCCCCGCTGCCATCAATGGCAGCGGGGCTGGATGCTTTGCGTTTTGGGCGAGCGCTTACTGCTTAATGGCAGGCGTCAGCACGCGGTTGGTCGCCGAAGGCTTGTCGCCGCCGAGGACAGGCTGCGCGGCTCGCAGAACGGCGGTTGCGCCCTGGGCCTGGCTGTACTGCTGATCCTGCACTTTGAGCCAAGACCGCCACGCGCCCTTGCCGCCGTTCAAGGTGGGGTCATAAACCTGGCGTCCGTAGCCCAACGTCTGCACATAAGCGACCAGGGCGCGGGCATCGGCATTGGGGACAGGGTTGCCGTCGGGGTCTTTGTCAAACAGCCAGGTAAAGGCGGGCATGACCGAGCCAGGCACCATCTGGCGGGGGTAGAAGAAGTGCGAATAGTGCCAGTCATCACTCAGCTTGCCGCCCTCGCGCGACAAGTCCGGGCCGATGCGCCGCGTGCCTAAAAAGTGCGGCTGGTCCCAGATATACTCGCGCTCGGCGGCAGGCACGGCCAAAGAGGTGCCGATAGAATAGCGCTTCATCTCATTTTCCAGCGGGCGTATCTGCTGCGAGTGGCAATACAAACAGCCTTCGCGCTGGTAGACCAAGCGCCCGTGCTGCTGCAAAGGCGTGTAGCCCGCAAGCTGATCGCGGGCAATTCCTGCCGTGGAAGTCAAGGGAACGGCGGAATTGTCATCGGCCCCCTTGAAGTCGGCGATCTTATACACAGCGTGGAAGTGCTCCGGCTGCTCGGACGTATTGGTAGACCAGTTCTGGTTGAACGACGGGATGAGCATGGTGAATGTCAGGCCGACCACAAAGGTCAGCGCGATTCCCAGGCCCGTAAACAGGGCGCTTTTTTCAGGTTTAACCATAATAGATGCTTAGTAGATGTTTGGGTGGTAGTTTGCTGCTCTAGTTCGCCTGGGCATTGGCGACAGCGGCAGAGGTTGGGCTGCTGCCTTCCGCCGTCTCAATCTGCCCTTCGGTGGCGGGCGGGCCGGGCACAGTGGCGGTTTTGTACAGGTTCCAGGCGAGCAAGAACATGCCAATCAGCATCATTGTCCCCCCCGCCGCGCGGACGTGCCAGAAGGGCTTGACAGCATTGACAGTGGAGATAAACGGGATGCTGGGGTCGTTCCACAGCAAACCCTGGTAGTAGCCGCCGACCCACAAAGCCGTGCTGAACAGGATAAACCCGACAAACGACAGCCAGAAGTGCCAGTCGGCCATGCCCTCGGAGTAAAGCGGCTTCTTGTAGATGCGCGGAATGGTGTAGTAGCAGGCGGCGAACGCATAAAACGTGAACGTGCCGAACAGCGCCATGTGCGCGTGCCCAATCACCCAGTCGGTGAAGTGCGTGACGGCATTCAGGGCGCGCAAAGCCTGGAACGAACCCTGCGTGGAAACCAGCAAATAAAACACAGTCCCGGCAATGATAAACTTGAGCGGGACATTGGTGCGCAATTGATGCCACTCGCCGCGCACGGTGCCAAAGAAGTTGGTGACCAGCGACAGCACGGGAATAAACAGCAGAAACGAGAAGATAGTGGCAACGGTTTGCAGCCAGTACGGGATTGGCCCGTAGATCATGTGGTGCGCGCCGTTCCAGATGTAGATCGCGCCCAATGTCCAAAAGCCGATGAGCGAGAGCTTGTGGCTATACAATGGCGCATTGGTCACTTTGGGCAGGATATAGTACGCAATCCCCAAGCCGCCGGGCGTGGCAATCAGGCCAACGACGCTGTGCCCATAGAACCAGTTGATGTTGGCATCATTGAGTCCCTTAAACCCGGCCCCCCACCCTTGCGGCAGCACCTGCGACGGCCAGTTGCCGATGACATAAACGAATGCCGTCCACAGCAGGCAGCCCATGATGTACCAGAGCGACACATAAAGCTGCGTGTATTTGCGCTTGGCGAACGTGCCCAGCATGTTCCACATCAGCATGACCCAGCCAACCAGCAGAATACCGTTGGCGATCAGGGGATACTCTTCGTACTCTTTGCCTTTGGTCATCCAGTAGAGGTTCAGGCTGTCGGTGGGGTTGAGCAGGGCGATAGTTGCGGTCAGGATGCCCACAGACCAGACGAGAGTGGTCGCAATGCCCAGCTTTTCACTAAACAGCTTGGTGCCTGTCAAACGCGGGACGATATAATAAAACATCGCCATGTAGACCGGCAGCAGCCAGCCAAAGATCATCCCCTGCACATGGGCGGGCCGGATGCGAGGCCACGAGAGCCAGTTGAAGCCATAGAACAGGTCGGGAATAATAAACTTGAAGGCGGCGATGATGCCCAGCACGCCAAACAGGCACAGGTACAGGATGCCTGCCCACAAGGCCCATTTGACGGCAGTATCTTCGTGCTCAATGCGCTCGGCTCCGCCTGCGGGCGAAGGCTGCATGCGCATAATTTGTTGAACAGCCATTGATGTTTGCTTTCTTGCACTGCCGCCCCAAGCGCGCTCTAAGGATGCGAATGGAGCGGCGAGATGTTACATGCCGCTAGCGCTGGACGGGGCCGTGCCCGCCCCCGATAGGCCATTGGGCGTGGTGGAACCGGGAACCGGCGCACCGGGCTTGGGCAGAACAATCGGCGGGGCCTGAGCGCCCGCGCCGTTCTGCGTGTCCGCATTGTTGAGGCTGCCAAGCTGCGCCTTGACTTCATCGGGCGATGGCCCGGACTGCGACGGCGGCGCGGTGTTGGTGCTGGCGGCAGGGTTGCCCCCAATGGCAGGAGTGATTGGCTTGGGCGAGTTCTGCACGCCATTCACGTACTGCTTGGAGCCACCGGAAGCCGGGTTGCTGACTGTGGCAGGCGCGGCGGGCGAGGTCAGGCTGAACACATACGCGATGACGTTGCCAATCTCGGCTTCGGTCAATGTGTTCTCCCAGCGCGGCATGGCAGTGCCGGGAACGCCCTTGTGCAGCGAGGTGGTGATGCGCTGGTACGACATGCCCTGCATAAACGGAGCATCGCGGAGGTTGCGCGGCTTGGGGTTTAGGGAAGACGCATTCACGCCGTTGCCATCCTGATTGGGGCCATGGCAGCCAATGCAGTAAGTTTGGTAAACTTCCGAGCCATGCACAACCGCCTGGTCAATGCTCTCGCCATTAGGCACGGGCAGGTCGTTCAAGTTCACCGAGGCATAGCGCAGCGCGCCGTTCGCCTCGCGCCCATTGAGCTGCTGCTGTATGGTGTTGAGGCTAGCGCTAGACGCGTCCGGCGCGCGGAAGGCATGCACTTTCGGCCCCAACGCGCCGCTGGCAATGCCTAAAGTGACGGCGGCAACAATCACAACTGTCCAGAATATCCACAGGGCTGGGCTGACCCCAGTTCCTGCCTGCTCTTTAATCTCGCCACCCGAGTAATAGTGAAACTTGCTGCCTTGTTTCTCGCTGCCAGGCTTTGTTTCCTGTGCCATAAGTCGCCTGTCCTTCTCTATGCAATGCTAAGCAATGCTGATTGTCAACAAGTGTGCTGCGTAGTGTTAGCGTGTCATGTAGCGAACGTCGCGGTTTTGCGCACCCTGCGCCTGCTGGGCGGCAGTCGGCAAGTCCTGGTCGGGCGAGACAGGCCGTGCCCCGGCATCATGCGGCATCTTGCTGGCATCCCACAGCGAAAGCGCCGCCCGCTGGCTGTCTGAGAACGGGAAGATGGGCATGATGGAGCCGGGCACGAACTGCTGCGGGTTCTTGTAATGCGCCACCAGCCACTCCTGCGAATGGCGCGTGCCTTCCCATGACAGCTCCGGGCCGGCCACCCCGCCCTGCCCGAACTTGGGGTCGCCGGTCACATGCGGCTTGTCCGGGTTGCCGATATAGTGGCAGGCATAGCAGCCGCTGGAGGCGAACAGCAGCTTGCCCTCGGCCACCGTAACCGGCACCTCGGCAGGCGTGGCGATATTGTAGGCCGCGACCCGCGTGAACCGGCTGGCCTCGTCTTCCGAGTAGCTCTGGCCTGTTTGCGATGCGATAAATGTCACCAGTGCGTCCACATCGGCCTGGCGCGCGGCATCGGCCACGTAGCCATGCTGACGCAGGGTTGCCAATATGTCATCGTTTTCTATGTCGGCAGGCTGGACAGTCTTAACGCGCGGGTCTACTGTTTCGGCAGCCACGGCAGGATTGTCGGTGTTGTGCTGGCGCACGGCAAAGAAGTAGGGCATGACACAGGTGCCGACCTGGTAGCGCGGGTCCCATAACTGGTGCTCAATAGCCGACAGCAGCTTGGTGCGCCCTTCATGGGTCAGCTCCGGCCCGATGTTGCCTTTGGAATAACCCTCAATCTTGTGGCAGCCATAGCACGCCTGCTGCTGGAACAACTGCTCGCCGCGCGCGATTGTCTTCATCTGCGGCAGGTAGCTGACTTGGAACGTCTTGGCGTTATAAGCGGCGTGGCACTGCGCGCACGCGGCCTCCATGTACTTGGCAGGCAGCATCTGCACGCCGGGGATGGGCGTGATGCCACCGCCTTCCACCGTCTCGTTGTTGCTTTGCACCCGGTCGCCGACAAACTGGTGCGCCTTGTTCTGGATCAAGTCACGCCCTGACCCATAGTGGCACGTGGTGCAGCCGAACGTCGGGAACGGGTGCTTGACCATGTTCTGGCGCTGCACTTTGAAGTTTGCAAGCTCGGTATCGCTTTGCACGGCATCGGTGACAACGCCGTACTGCAACTTCGCGCTATGCACGATGCCCAGCGGCTGAACTGTTTCAGTGCCTTCCACATCTTGATTGTAAGGCGTGGGAGCCGTGCCGGACGGCAGGCTGCCGCCTTCAACCGCAATGCCGGGGTGCGCGCCCAATGTCTCTACTAAGGCGCGGACATCGTCATGCTTGTCCAGATAATCGGCAACCTGGGCAGTGGGAACCGTGACGCCCGTGGATGACTTGATAATCTTCTCCGCTGTCATCTGCGGGTTTTCCAGCCCGATATGGCACGACTGGCAGCGGTCTACGCGCATTTGCTGGGAGCCGTCCTGCTCAATCAGCGGAAACTGGGTGACCGTCACCTGCTTGACTTCAATCGGCGTGTTTCGCGTGGCTTCCTTGACAGCTTCGTCGCTTGCCAGGTCATACGCGATTGTCTTGTATTGGTTCTGCCAGTAAGTGAAGTCTTTGGTGGGCGCGTTCTGGTTGTTCCACAAAGCGCGCACGCCCGTAATGCCTACCAAGGCGAGCAGCACGACGCTCCAGAACACAAACTTGGACACCATAGACCGAAAGAAAAACATCGCGTACCTATTTCTTGCCTATCACTCCGCCTATGGGTGCGCAGAGGACTGTCAATTCTTACTGCACTTCCTGCGGCGGGTTTAGTGGGTTGATCCATCCCCAGTTGGGGCCACGGAAGTACACCCCAATGATAATCAGCACAATCACGACCACCAGGTAGATTGTCCACAAGGCGCAGGCGGTGCGCCGACTTTTGGCAAACCAGCGCCCGATGCCGCTGTGGTGCCGGTCTAGGTAGGGAATCGCCATCAGCCCAATCACCACAAGGCCCGGAATGCCCAGTCCACCCCAGAATGCATCATAGGCGACCAGTTCCTGCAAGCCCAGAAAGTACCACGGAGCCTTGGCGGGGTTCGGCGGCTTCAGCGGGTTGGCCTGGAGTTCCAGCGGCGGCGGGGCCTGCACGGCGAGAAACAGCATCACCGCAAAACACGCGGCGAACAGGGCAGCCTCGCGGATGAGCAGGTGCGGCCATGATGATACCATATCATCCGGCCCCCGGTCAACGCGCGTGGATGACCCCTTGACCAGCTCCATCAGGCCGTAGGTCTTGTTGGGGTTTCGGGGGAAAATCTCTTCTTCGCGTACTCGTTTCATAATGTTTCGTTGGGTTTGATAGGGGAGTGCAAGAGGCCCCACCGCCCCAAGTTTGGGGAACTCAGATTAAGAACGGGCAGGCTTGGCCTACTTCCGAGTACCCCAGAATTGGGGCGGAGGGGCCGTTCTTTATTCCGGCGACTCTTTGGGGCTGGAAATGCCGCCGTCTTTGCGGATGCGCCACATGTGGTAGATAATAAAGCCCGTGATAATGACGGGCAATATCGCCACGTGCAGCACATAAAACCTAATCAATGCTTCCTGCCCGACCGTGTCCGAGCCGAGCAACGCCCAGCGGGTCAGGTCGCCGACAGGCGGCATCTGCGGAGCGCCGGGTGGGGCCAGTGCATTGATGTGGTCAGACACCCAGTTAGCTTTGCCCGCGATGCCCGCGCCGACCGTAATCGCCCAGAAAGCCAGCTG
>JAABUU010004563.1_pt1 | contig 16212 bp, 31 predicted proteins | sample 5559301 | NCBI WGS metagenome assembly JAABUU01 (sample SAMN10711884, study PRJNA513360) | rock metagenome | isolation source: Antarctica rocks | place: Antarctica: Victoria Land, Richard Nunatak white | reverse complement strand
CGCCGAGGTCAGTATCACGATGAACCTCTGGAACGACGCCTTCGCCCGGTACAGCAAGGTCAACAACGTCCTGCTGACCTTCCCGGGCATCGTCGTGCTCACCGCGCCGTAGGGGGGGCGCCCGCCATTCCCGCGGACACCCCCAGCCCAACCCCATCCGCTTCCACGGAAAGGCAGACATGACCAGCATAGAACCCAGCGGCGACCGGCCAAAGCCCGGCGACCTGGTGGAAGTCACCTACCGAGGGACGGTCAGCGACATCTCGCCCGTCCTTTGCGTCAAGGTCGAGAGCGACGGCAGTGGCGGCATCCGCTCGGTGCCGACCTCGGCCACAGTCACGGTGCTGCGCGTCTTCAACGGTGACCCCTCGTGACCGCCGTGTGGCTGGTCCTCGCGCTCCTGCTCGGGTTCGGGATCGGCGCCACCTACGAGGGTTGCCGGCGGGGCGGCAGCCTGGACCTGCAGAAGTGGATACTGCGGGCTGAGATCGCCTGCGACGACGCCCTGGACGAGCTCGCGGCACGGAAGCGGCACCCGGCGGGCCGCACGCTCCGGTCCGTCCCGACCGCGCAGGACGGCGCGTGGATCGCGGCGAGCCTGCAGGAGCACGCACGACGGAACGGCGCGTGATGACCGCCCAGGCCGCGCCGGTTGACGCCCGGCAGATCGTCGCGGACACCCTCACCGACATGGCCGTCCGCATCGACACCCGGTGGGAAATCGTTGACGGCCTTTACGACCTCTTCGACTCCGACCATGGCGCTTTGACGCCGCACGTCGTGGTCGCCTTGATCGCCGCTGCCTTCGCCGACCGCGAGGTCACCGCCGCGCTGCTGGAGGATCTCGCGACCGCCTCGACCCGCCTAGAACGGCACCGGGACACGAGAGGCCACGACGAGTGCTGCGGCGGGGACTGCATGTGTTTGGGGCCGAATACCCCCCGTTGCCGGCACTGCGAGAACGACCCTGCCGCCACCCTGTGGCAGGCGCAGCGGGACCTCACCGACCACCTCGACCACCTGCACAGCCTGGACGACCTGCTCCGCGCCGCAGGAGGTGCGTCATGACCGCGCCGACGCCGAACGTCGAGCTGCTCGACCGGGTGCTTGCGGTCATCGAGGCCGACCCCGACCACTGGAACCAGAGCGACTGGCGGCAACCGTCCATCGATGGCTGCGGCACCGCGTTCTGTTCCGCGGGCTGGGCTTGCGAGTTGGACGGCGGGACCTGGGCCACCGGATCGGACGGTCTGCACAGCGAGTACCTGGTCGCCCGCGACGGAGAGACGCTCGGGCCGACCAGCCGCGGAGTCAAGATGACCTTCGTGCGAGACCGGGCCCTGGCGGTCCTAGGGCTCACCGAGTCCGAAGCGCATGCGCTGTTCTCGGGCAACAACGGCTTGCCGGCCCTCCGCCGTCAGGTCAACCGGATCAAGGCCCGTGCTGCGGCGGACCTGCTGCGCGCCGCCCAGGACGCGACATGAGCGCCGAGTTCCCGGATCGCAACGAACTGGCCCGGATGCACGCCGACATCCTGGACACTCTCGCTGATCTGAGGGAGCAGTACGCGGAGTCGCAGAAGCGATGGGCGATTGAGCAGACTCGGCTTGAGTTGCACGCCGGCGTCATCGAGGACGAGGTGCTGGAACACATCCGAGACGACGCCGAGCGTGTCTTCCAGATCGTGCTCGACCAGACATGGGATGGGGGTTACCGCAGCGGCCTACGCGCCGCAGGTGACGCACTCCGCACCATGGGACGCACTGCGGAGGAGACGCGATGACCGCGCTCCACACACGCAAGCCCACCGGCCTCGTGCCCTACCCCGTCGTCCTGCTCGAAGGCGCCGAGAAGAGCGGAAAGTCCTGGGCGTGCGCCCTGCTCTCGGCATCGGAGAAGGTCGGGCAGACGTACTGGCTTGACCTCAACGAAGGCGCAGCCGACGAGTACGCCGCGATCCCCGGCGCGAACTACCTCGTCCTGGACCACGACGGCAGCTACGCCTCTGTTCTGGGGCAGGTCATCGCGGTCAAGGAAGCCGCCGCCGCTGCCAAGAAGGCCGGCGAACCACCGACCGTCTTGGTCGTGGACAGCATGTCGGCGCTGTGGGACATGCTCAAGGACTGGGCATCGGAACGCGCCAAGGGCAGTAAGGCGAACCGGAGCAAGCTCGCCGCCGACCCATCCGCCGAGGTCAGTATCACGATGAACCTCTGGAACGACGCCTTCGCCCGGTACAGCAAGGTCAACAACGTCCTGCTGACCTTCCCGGGCATCGTCGTGCTCACCGCGCGAGGCAAGGAAGTCGCGCAGATGAGCGACGATGGGCGCCCCGTCGAGGGCAAGAAGGACTACCGCGTCGAGGGCCACAAGACCCTGCCGTGGAACGCGTCGCTGTGGGTGCGGATGAGCCGCGAACGCCCCCCGGTCGTCATCGGCGCCCGGTCGGTCCACGCCGGCCTCGTGCCCGGCAAGGACGAGCCCCAGCCGATCACGCACAACAGCCAGAACCTGCTGGAGTGGCTGATCTTCGACGTGTTGAAGGTGGACGCCGGCTCGGCTGAGGTCCGTAACCTTGCGCCGCTGACGGGTGGGGAGTTGAGCGCCGACGAGATCTCGGACGACCCGGAGGCCAAGAAGCCGCCGCGGGCCGCGAAGCCGCAGACACCACCGGAACCGGACCCACGCTGGGCCGAACCGGTCGCCCAACCACCGGACACGAGCGGCGAGGCGCACACCTGGTACGCAGGCTGGGCCGGCCGGGTCGCATCCTGCCCGACACTCCCGCAGTTGCGAGGCCTGCACGGCGAGCTCAAGAGCGAGCACGAGGCCAGGCACGCAACCGATGAGATGCGCAACGACGGTGAGGCGCTCTGCCTGGAACGCGCCGATGACCTGAAGCAACCCGATCTCGCCGATCCCGAGCCTGAGCCGGTGCCCGCATGAGTGGCGACGAGAACTGCACGGCTGGTTGGGTCCCGTGTGACGCACCTGTTATCGCAACAACAACGTCCATGTGTGTGCACGAGCATGAACGAGTCAAGACAGTGTGTGAGCGACACATGCACGCCGCTGTCATCGAACGCCTAATCTGTCGCCTCTGTCTCGCAGAGGGTCACCACTGCACAGCTCGACTGCTGTCGGCGGTGCCTGCATGACCGCCCCTGTGGTGGACACCCGGGCCCTCGCGACCCGGCTCGTCGCGCTCCGCGTCTTGAAGGACGCCGTGGCCGCCGCCGACACTGCGACCCGCGCCGCCCTACTCGACGCGCTGCTCGTCGGGGACCGCGCCACAGCCGCGGTGACCGGCCCGGACGGGGAGCCCGTCACCATCGGCGCGGTCACCGCCACGAAACCGTCAGCGGGCAGCACAACCGCCGCCGTGACCGACCTCAACGCGCTCGTCCATTGGTGTAGAGACCATGCTCCGAGCGAAGCCGAAGTCGTGTGGATCGTCCGGCCAGCGTTTCAGCGCAAACTGCTCGACGCCTGTAAGCGCGACGGCGGCTGGCACGACACGATCACTGGCGAGATCGTCGCGGTGGACGGAATCACCGTCACCCCCCCGACCGGCGGACAGCCCGGTCTGATGGTGAAGCCCGCCGACAACGCCGACGCCGAGGTCCGGGCGGCGTGGGCGGACGGCCGGCTGCGGTTCGCTGACCTCGCCGCGATTGAGGACGGCACCGAGTGACCGCGATCGTGCCGTGCAGATGCATCGAGGCGGGCGAGGACTGTGGTGCTGAAGGCGTCATTGACGCCGAAGCAATGTGCGTGCACGAGCACAAGATGTCCGGGAAAGTGTGCCGCCGGCACGTCATGATCGCAGCGGCAGGCGAAATGCGCTGCCCGCTGTGTCATCGCGAGGGCTGCCGATGGCCCGTGCGCCTCCTGACTCCGGTGCCCGTCATGACCGCGACGGTCGTGCCGTGCCCGGTCTGCGCAGGCGCCGGCGCCGTGCGCTCCTACGACGTGGACGACACCGACGTCGTGGTCTGGACCGCTGTCATCTGCCCCGCGTGTGAGGGCAGGGGCGCGCACCTCGCGACGGAGGTAGCGCCGTGAGCCTCACCCGACGTGAAGCGGCCGTCATCGGCGCCTACACCGGCATCCTTATGGGTCGCTGGACGGACGTACAAGCCATCGGTGATGACGCGATGGGGCGACCGACCTACACGCATGAATACGGAGCCTCGGCCTTTTTATTGAAACTGAGGGTCAGTCTCAGGGATGAGTTCTTGGCGATCTGCGATGAGGTCGAACCGTGAAGCGCAGCGGCCTCCCGTTGCGGACCGCACCGATGCGCCGCACCGGACGGCTCCGGCCCAGGTCGGCGAAGACAGCCCGGACGTACGTGCAGCGTCGGGCGCTGGTGGCCAGCCTGCTTGAGCAGCGCCCGTGGTGCGAGCGGTGCGGGCAGGAACGGTCTACCGACGTCCACGAACCGCTGATGAGGTCACAGGGTGGCGCGATCACCGACACAGCGGGTGCCTACTTCTGCCTTTGCCGCAAGTGCCATGGCGAGATTCACGCGAGTCCTGCTCAGTCGTACGCCGAGAGTTGGCTCATCCGTAGGGGCGCCGCGTGAGAAGCTGGGGCGCCGCAGTCCCGACCCTCCCGCCGATGAGCGAGCGGGACTTCCAGCAGATCGTCACCGACCTCGCCCTGTTCCGGGGCTGGTGCTACTACCACACCCACGACTCACGACGCTCACAGGCCGGTTGGCCGGATCTGGCGATTTATAGGCCGGGCCACTTCATGCTTCGTGAGCTGAAGACAGACAAGGGTCGCGTTAGCGACGCCCAGTACATAACGATAAACGGTTTGAGGCTGGCAGGGGTTGACGTTGGTGTGTGGCGGCCGCGGGACCTCGACCGGATCCGCGCGGAACTCGCGCCATGAGCGACTCGAGTTCAGAGTGGATCCGGTTGAACCAGCCGGACCAGACCGAGCACGACCGGATCGCCGCGGCCGGCTACTACCACACCACCTACAACTCGCGGTTGTTCACCATCAAGGAGGACCACCGGAACGATCAGGACGGCTGCCTGATGTGTTCCTACATCGCCACCCCGGCGTCCCTTGAGACCAAAGCACGCGTTGACCAGCAGGAGCTGAGGCAATACGGGGTCGAGTGGGATCCGAGCATCAGGCTATGACCGCCGCGCTCGGTGCGTGGGCGGACCAGGCTGCCTGCGCCGGCCGGCCCGCGAACCTGTGGCTGTCTGAGGACCACCACGACCAGCAGGCCGCCGCCCAGGTCTGCCACAGCTGCCCCGTCCAAGCCGAGTGCCTCACCTACGCCCAGCAGTGGCACGCCAACCCCGGACCTGGCATTCACCAGCGTCCGCTAGGGATTTGGGGCGGGTGGCTGTTCAGGGACGGGGACAAGCCGGCGCCGGTAGGTGCCCCTCGGGTAGCCGCCGAACGGCCCACACCTCGGCCGCTACAGCCGTGCGGCACCTTTGCTGGCTACACGCGCCACCGGAGCCAGCACGAGACGCCGTGCCCGCTGTGTAGGGCTGCGATGGTTGAAGCCAGCCGGCAAGCACGACAGGCGAAAGCGAAGCGGCGGCGCGCGTCATGACCCCCTCACGTCAGGGTGCCCGCCGGGTCGAGATGGCGCTCCCCACCATCCTGGAACTCATCGGGGCGGTCCGCAGTGGCGATGTCCACGAGGTCAAGACCGCAGTGGACCTGCTGGACTTGCCGGCCGCTGTGGTGCTGCTCGCTGGGATGGTCAATGACAGTTGCACCGCTGGTGACCTGCCGGCCTGGACAGACCAGCTGACACCCCTCGGATCACTTCTGTTGGTTCCTCGCGCCCCAGTGCCGTACGAGCCGTTGCTGCGCGTTTCTCGCGGACTGGCGCCGTGCGGGTCGCACGCCGCCTTCAACCGGCACCGAAGCCACCGCGAGACCGCGTGCGAGCCGTGCGCCACTGCCGAGATCGCCTACCAGGCCGCCCGCCAGATCCGGCGTCGCGCCACACAACCCACCGAAGGAGCCGCATGAGCTTGCTCGGCTTCAAGGCGCAGAACCATCCGCAGCAGACCCTTCCTGCAGGACCGCTAGACGATGTGGACGACCGCGCAACACACCCGCTCCACTTCGAGCAGTTCTCCGAGCGCCTCGGCCCGTTCACCCTGGACGTGGCAGCTGCCGCGCACAACACGAAGTGTCACCGCTACTTCGACCGGACGACGGACGGGCTGAGACAGTCGTGGGGGCCAAGATGGATCAATACCTACGGAGTGGATTGCCGATGCTCGTGTCACTCATCCGATGTACCAATTGCCGAGTCTGGCGTGACCGATGCTCGTTCGTTCCCCGCACTGCGAAGCGAAACGGCCGATACAGTCAGTGCCGAGAATGCGACCGACGACGTTCTCGAGAGCGGCAAGCTGCAAGACGAGCTGACCCTCAACTTCGCTCAAAACTTATCGCAGAAAAAGAGCGGTATCGAGTCTCGCCGCAGGGACGTCAGTGGAAGCGGGATGCCAGCCGGGTGGATAACAACTGGCGGCGTCAGCGGCGCGAATCACTTCCCTACCAGTGGTCCGCCGAAGCATGGCAGCGCGCCTGCGACTTCTGGAGGTGTTGCTGCTCTTACTGCGGCGCAGACGGAGCCCTTGAGCAAGATCACTACATTCCCTTCGCCGCCACCGATTGTCCCGGCACAGTTCCTTGGAACATCGTCCCAGCTTGTCAGTCCTGCAATAGACGGGAGGGAGCGCGTCTCCCCGTTGAGTGGGTCCCAGCCGAACGACGACTGGTCATCGAGCAGTTCCTGTATGAGATGCATCGCATGTTCGCTGCGGCCTGAGACCGTTTTTTGCAACCCGCCATACAGCTCAATCGAGCCGTGGGTTCGCAAGGCATGGCTCGAGGCAGACCGCGCCCTCGGCATCGTCATGCTCCTGCCTGCGAACCGCTGCGAGCAGAAGTGGTGGCAGCAGCAGGTCGAGCCGCACCGCGACCGAGCCGGATCCGGCCTACGAGTCGAGTTCCTTCCCGGTCGCATGCGGTTCATCAAGGCCGGGCAGCTCGACGTCGGACCTAACGAGCGCCCACCGTTCGGTTGCTGCCTGCTGATTTGGACGCACGCGTGACCACCGCCCTGTCCGGTCCGTGTCTGCGGCTGGAGAAACGCCGCTACCCCACCCGCAACCTCGCCGTGGCCGCGATGACCGACCTCCAGCGGGACACCCACCACCGCGATCTGTCGGTCTACAGATGCCCCGTGCAGGGCCCGGAGCACTGGCATGTGGGGCACAGCCGGGTCCTGCTCACCGGCCGGATCCGCCAGGCACTGAGGAAAGGAACGCCATGAGCACGTCGTACATCTGGCCGCACCCGTTGCCCTACGGCGACCCAAGGCACGGGACTGCGAACGGCTACACCAACCTCAGGTGCCGCTGCCCTGACTGCCAAGCTGCGAACGCGCGAAGAATCCAGGGAGAGCGCAGCGTCCGAGCGACTCGGCTCGCTGCTGACCCGAGCTTGGCGCCACACGGCGAGGCCAACACGTACAGCAACTGGAGGTGCCGCTGCCGCCCGTGCACCACGGCGTGGAGCGCCGAGGCCGTTGCTCGCAACCGGCGCCGTAGGGCCACCCCGTGACCTACGCCCTGCCGGCGGGCTGTGCAGCAGGAGGAGAGCCGATGACCGACGACGACCGTTCGCACCTGACGTTGGAGGAGCAGCGGGAAGCCCTCGTGCTCCTCAGGTACTGGTGGGAGTACAACCGCGGCGGTCTGCCGATGGACGCGGCGATACTGCTGTTCACGAAGACGCTGCTCGACAAGCACCCGGCGGGTGGCCGCTGATGCCAGTCACGATCCTGGTCATCGGCTATTACCGGCACCCGAAGATGCTCGCCGCGAATGCTACGAGCGGCGGCGAGTTGGCCGAGGTTCTGTGGTGCCGCGGGCTGGACTACGTGAATGAGCAGCAGAACGGCGGGTTCATTCCGCAAGTCATGCCAGCAATGCTCACGCCGACAAAGACAGCGGCGCGTATCAAAGGTCTGGTCGGCGCTGGCCTGTGGATTCAAGTTGAGGGCGGCTGGCAGATCCACGACTACTTCGGTTGGAACCGAACGCCTGAGGAGTTGGAGGAACTGCGGCGCCATCGATCTGCGGCAGGTCGGAAGGGTGCGGCGAAGCGGTGGGGTGGCCGCCTTGAGGACGTCACGAGGCTTGCGGATGTGAGGGGCAGATGACCTGTACCGATGGCAAGTGCCATAGCAAACGCCGTAGCAAGTGCCATGCCAAGTGCTATGGCAAATGGATGGCCGACCTATGGCCTGGTTCTGGTTCTGGTTCTGGGGTTGTGGTTACCTTGAGAGGACCGTTGAAGTGGAGTTACGCGCACACGACGGCGGACCCCCGATGACCGCCGATAACCTGCTCACCCGGCACCTCGACAACCCCGCCGGCAACGACCGCCACCGCTGCGTCCTGCTCGACGTCCGGCGGCTTCGTTGCCTCGACTGCCGGCACACCCTCGTGCTCCCCGCCGCCACCAGCCCAGCCAGCTCCACTTCGACTTCCTCAGATTCCCCGAACCACCGCGACCCCGACCGCTGCCCCGAGCACGTCGGGCAGTGGGCCAGGACGTGCGGACCGTGCCGAGCCGACACCCTCAGCGGACAGGAAGCGTCATGAGCGAGATCAAGCTCTACCGCGTGCTCATCACCGGCTCCCGCGACTGGAAGAACCGATTGGTCATTCACCGCGCCTTGGATCTAGTTCACGACGCGCACGGCCGCTGTGTCCTGGTCAGCGGCGCCTGCCCGACCGGCGCCGACCGGATGGCCGAGGAGCATGCCATCTGGCTTAGCTGGACCATCGAACGGCACCCCGCCGACTGGGAGAAACACGGCAAGGCAGCGGGCTTCCGGCGCAACACCGAGATGGTCAACCTCGGGGCCGACGTGTGCCTCGCGTTTATCCGAGACGGCAGCCGAGGGGCCACTCACACCGCTCGGCTAGCACGGGATCACGGCATCCCCACGACGGTCTGCACATGACCCGCCAGCCGCCGTCCGGGCTAGTCCTGCGCTGCTACGACGACAAGGCGTACCTCGTGCACGACAGGGCGACCGGTGGACCGCTGGGCTGCGTCATCGCCTGGTACTCGTGCTGGGGCGCCTACGGCTTCAGCATGCAACTGCTCGCCGAGGGCCGCACCCGCACCGAGGCACTCCGGGCTGCTTGGCCCGACCGGCCCCCACCCGCAACGACGGCGCCAGCCCCACACTCGGGTAAGGCCCAGCACCTGAACGGCCCGCAGAACGGCGCACAGACAGGAGCGGCGTGACTCTTATCAACGATCCCAACGCACGGATCCTCTGCCCGCAGTCCTTCAGTCCTCAAGCCCGAGAACATGCCGAGCAAGTCGCATTGCTCAACCGTATGTACGGCGTGATGGAGCACGATGACGACACGCTAGAAGCCCCCGCCGATCAAGAACGCATCTACCGTGCCGCCGAGGGAGATGGAGACTGGATGCGCCTATACCACGAGGACAAAGGGACGATCTTCCAGGGAAGAATGTATACGATCAAAGCGGGATATTACCGCTGCCAAGTCTGCGGCTTTGTCCTGCCGGTGTCATTCATCCGGTTGTGACAACTTCCTGCGCCCGTTGCCCATGGCGGCCGGACCCGGACAGCGACGTCCCCGCCCGCGAGCAGGCCCAGGTCCACGCCACCGACCTCGATCACCCCCGTTGTGTCGTATGTGGTCGCAGCCTCCCTCGTGGAGAGCTCGGTGTTTGCGAGACCCGCGACCCCGGCGATGGCACCCCGTGCCTCCAGACCGCCCGCGAGCATCTGTCCGGGATCCGCACGTTGTACGACGACCTTGGCTCGCACCTGGGGCATCTGCGCGGCCCCCGCCTGGGCTGCAGCAGCCCGAGCGCATCGGACGGCCGGCCCCTGCCCGGCGGGGACGTCCTGGCCCTGCTCGGCCCGGGGAGCCGCGGGGACAGCGAGGACGGCCACACGACCAAGGACGGCGACCCCGTGAGCGTCGCCTACGAACTCGGCTGGTGGGCCGAGGATTGGGCCGACCGGTTCGGCGACCAGGCGGCCGACGTCCGACCGCGCACCCCGGCTGCGCAGATGAGGCAGGCCTGCGCCTACCTTGAGCGACGGATGCGACAGGCCAGTAGAGAACACCCGGCGTTCAACGAGCTGGCCGCCGACCTGCGCAACCTCCACCGGACCCTGGAACGGGCATCGGCGCTGATCCGCACACCCGCCCGGCCGGAAGCGGCGTGCTTCGACTGTGGCGGCCAGCTCATCGTCCAGCTGGTCGAGGCCACCGTCGCGCAGGTCGTCACACCGCACCAGTGGTGGCTTCCCGGCCAGGTTGGGCCGCTGCCCGCGCCGTCCACCGCGTCGTGGACCGGCCTGGTCGAGCAGGACCCGCCACGCATCACCTGCGAGCGCTGCCACCGCGGTTACACCGCCGCCGCCTACGCCCTCGCCCGCCGGCAGTTGCTCGAACGGGAACGCGACCGGGAGCGCGAGCGGCAGGCCGCGCAAGCAGCGTTCGAGGCCAGCGGATGACACAACCCACATGATCGACATGGAGGAACTATGACCATCACGACCCCCCGCCCAAAGGTGCTTTCTTGGGGCAGCAATGTCGAGGACAAGACACTTGACGATGCGGCCATCGCGGCATCCCTTGCGTGCGTGCCGTCACACGTCGCGCTCATGCCAGACGCGCACAGCGGGTTCGGTCCGCCCATCGGGACAGTCATTCCGACGCTCGGCGCGATCATCCCCTACGCCATCGGGGTGGATATCGGCTGCGGCATGATCGCAACCGAAACCGACCTCACCGCCAGCGACCTACCGGACAGCCTGCACTCCCTGATGCCGCTCATCGAGCAGCGCATCCCGGCCGGAGTCGGGAAGCAGTTCGCCGGTCCGTCACAGCCCGACGAGTACACGGCGTTCGAGCAGGTAGGGATGCCAGCGACCGAACTCACCGCGAAGCAGGAAGCGACCACCACCGCTCAGTTCGGCACCCAGCTCGCTCAGCGGGCCGTCACGGAAGCCAAGGGCCTAATGCGGCGATGGTTCATCGACCTGCCCGACCCAAACCTCGCCTACCTCGCGCAAGGCACACCGGAGTTTGAGCACTACATCGCGGACATGCTGTGGGCGCAGCGCTACGCTTTCGGCTCCCGCCAGGCGATGATGAACGCCGCCGAGCGGTCGCTGTTTGAGGTCGCAGGGCGCGGCGTCGTCAAGCGAACGATCAACTGCCACCACAACTTCGCGCAGATGGAACACCACCACAACCGCGACATGTGGATCACCCGCAAAGGCGCCATCAAGGCCAGCGTCGGTGACTTGGGCGTCATCCCTGGGTCGATGGGCACCTGCTCCTACATCGTGGAAGGACTCGGCAACCCAGCCTCGTACAACTCCTGCTCACACGGTGCTGGCCGGCGCATGTCCCGCAAGCGCGCACGCCAGGAACTGACCGTCGAGTCCTTCCGCGAGGCGATGGGTGATCGTGAGTGGTTGTCCGGCAAGGCAGAGCAGCTACTTGACGAGCACCCGTCCTCCTACAAGGACATTCAGCAGGTCATGGCCGATCAGGTCGATCTCGTCCGGCCGCTGCACACATTGCGTCAGGTGTTCAACTACAAGGGCATCTGAGAGCGTCGTGACCCGCCACGTGCTGGCCGCTATCGACGCCGCGATCGATGACTGGGAAGTCAGCGACGACGCCATGCGGATCACCCGCGGCGAGGTATCAGCCGCACCACCTCCGTTTCTGTCACCGTCGATTTGGGATCACTTCTCCGAGCGGTACATGCAAGCGCTCACTGTGGCGATAGACAGAGCGCTGGAACGGTCCGTGGACGACCGGTGACGCACCTCGCGCCCCTCCCGGTCGTGGCGACGTGGCTCGACTGGCCCGAGCAGAGCTTGCGGAACTGGGCGTCGCAAGGCAAGGTCCGGCACGCCAAGGTCAACGGCCGGCTCGAGGTCAGCCCCACGGACTGCCTGCGCCTCGCGACGGAGGCGAGTTTGCAGCCCGGTAGGTGGCGAGGCACTACCCGGACCCAGCGACTTGACAAGATCGCCAGCGAGGGTAAGAGTTGCGCAGCGCGTAGCCGCATGCCCTCGGAGCCCTGACCCACGCCAGCCGCTGTCTACAGTGTTCTGGCGCAGACGACAGGGAAGGAGCCCACCCTGACCGCCCGGCTGGCAGACAGCCCCAACGTCCCGCACAAGTGCCCGAGCAACACACAGGGAGACGAAGATGGCGGGACTGAAGCGCTCCATCGTCACCGCTGAGCGTGATGGCCGCGCCGCGCACCTGCGGGCGCAGGGCTGGACCTACGGTCGGATCGGCGCTGAGCTCAACGTCAACACCGGCAGTGCCTACGCGATGGTCGCCCGTGCTATCGCCAGGGCGCCTGCTGAGGGAGCGAACGAACTCCGGGCGATTGAGTCCGAGCGTTTGACGGCGGTGATTGCGAAGGCGTGGGAGATCGTTCACGCTGACCATCCGTACGTCAGTGCCGGCCGCCTGCTCACTGGGGTGCAGGACGCCGGTCCGGTCCTCGCGGCCCTGAACCTGATCCGCACGACGTCGGAGAGCCTGCGGAAGCTGTACGGCCTGGACGCCCCGGCCCGGCAGGTCATCACCGTCATCACCGAGGACGCGGTGGACGCCGAGCTGCGGCGGCTGGAAACCGAACTGGCCACGCTCGACGGGGAGGCCCCGGATAGAATGACGACGTGAGTTGCTACAACCTGCACGTTGATGTGGAACCACTGGACGGCTGCGACGAGCCGTCCGACCGGCAGGTGGAGGACTCGCTGAGCAAAGCGCTCTGGCACCTACACCTAAACGATGTCGAGGCCACCTTCCGGGTGACCGAGGTTCGGGTGACGGCATGACCGCATCCCCGCTGGGCGAAGGCGCCCGCCAGGACGAGCGGGACCTATGGACCGCTCTTGAGGTAGGGCAGTTGCCACGGCAGGCCAGGACGACGCTTGGCATGCCGACCAGACGCGTTGAGTACCTCTGCGAGAAGTGGGCGCGCAAGCGGATCTACGACTACGGCGTGTCCTGCGATCTTGGCTGGTCTATTGCTCCGGGATCTGGGCGGGAGAATGAGCGCTAGGGAGTGAGCGATGACGGCAGCCGTCCCCAAGCCTGTCATCGAAGCCCCAGCCGAGAAGATCCGGCGGCTTGCGGAGCTACAGGAGCGGGTGCGGCAGGCACAGACCGACAACATGAAGTACCGGGTGTTTCCGCTCCTTGGCTACGAACCGACCCCGAAGCAGCAGACCTTCCACGACGCTCCCGAGTTCGATGTGATGTTCGGCGGGAGCCTCGGTGGTGGCAAAAGCCTCGCTTTGCTGATGCAAGGCGTCCATGACTGCGCCACCCACGCCGGGCTACGGGTCGGTGCGTTCCGTCGTTCCTACCCGGAGTTGCAAGGCTCGCTGATCGCGGAGTTGGGCAAGTACGGCTTCGCCCAGGCGCTCGGAGCGTCGTGGAACGGCACCGACCGGGTGCTGACCTTCCCGAACCGCAGTGTGATGATGTTCCGGTACGCCGAGAACCTCCAGGACGCCAGCAGGCAGCAGGGCGGGGAGTTCCAGCGCCTGCTCGTAGACGAGCGCACGCTGATGCCGCCCGACGTGATCACCTACCTGGAGAGCCGCCTGCGGTCCGGGCGTAAGAGCATTCCCGTCCTGGGCATCCGGTCCAGCGCGAACCCGGGCGGTGTCGGCCACGGCGCCGTGAAGACCCGCTACATCGACGCGGAGACCGTTGTGGACGGCCAGCGGGTCGCCGGCACGAACTACGGGCAGCGCACCTACACCGACATCCGCGGGCGTCAGGTCCGGTTCATCCCGAGCCGAGCATCGGACAACCCGCACCTAAACGCCGAGTACCTCACCGACCTCGACGGCCTCCCCGAAGCACAACGAGCCGCCTTCCGAGACGGCTCGTGGGACAGCTTCGCCGGCATGTACTTCCCGGAATGGAACCGGGACCGGCACGTCATCCGCCCGTTCGCGGTCCCGCCGTCGTGGCATCGCGTCGCCGGGGTGGACAAAGGCAACATCCACCCGTGGGCAGTTGAGTGGGTCGCGCAGGACGGCGACGGCCGGGCGTACGTGTACCGGGAGATCTACCGCACCGGGGTCCTGAACGACGACCAGGGGCGGCTCATCACCGAAGCCGAAACCGCCGCGGGCGAGCTCGGCGTCGTGCACTTCGGTGGGCACGACTTGTGGGGCAAAGTCGGGGAGCAGCACACCGCCGCTGAGCGGTACCGCCTTGCTGACGTCCGGCTCGTCCAAGCCGACATCAGCCGCATCCCCGGCTGGGACCGGATGCGGACCTACCTCAACGAAGCCCCCGCCTGCGACTCCCACCGCGCACAAGGCTGGGACACCTGCCCGTTGCTGCACATCTTCTCGACCTGCACCGGAGTCATTGGCGAGATCCCAAACCTGATCCACGACAAGCTTCGGCCCGAAGACCTCAAGAAGACGAAGGACGACGCGGCAGACAGCCTGCGCTACGCCCTCATGGCGCTCCCGGACCGACCTAGCCGGATCCTCCTACCGAACCCGACGCCGGACTACGACCGGACCGGCCGTGGCCTGACCGACGACCTGCTCAGCGCCGCCTTCTAACCGCCGGGAGGCAGCCGTGCCCGAGCTGTCCCCCCTGATCGAAACTGAGATCGGCACAGCCCAGCCCTACGGCTGGAACTACTCAACGTCGTCCTACCCGATCGACCTCACCGAGCAGAACGCCGCCACCGCCTGGCCGGCGTCGGTCGCTACCTACGACCTGATGAGCAAGGACTCTCAGGTCGCGTCGCTGTACCGGGCGGTCACCCTGCCGATCCGGCAGGCGAAGTGGAGCATCGACCCGAACGGCGCCTCCGATGAGGTGACGGCGTTCGTCGCCGACGACCTGGGCCTGCCGATCCTCGGCGCCGAACCCGCGACCCGCCGCCGGGCCAAAGACCGGTTCTCCTGGCCGGACCACCTACGTCAAGCGCTGCTCAGCCTCCGGTACGGCTTCTTCCCGTTCGAGCAGACCTACCGGATCACCGGGACGGGCCCAAACGCACGAGCGCACCTGCGCAAGCTTGGCCCCCGGATGCCCCAGACCATCACCAAGATCAGCACCGCCTCCGACGGTGGCCTGGCAAGCGTCACCCAAGCCATCGCCGGCCAGAAAGGCGGCGCACCGGAAGACATCGGTGTTGACCGGCTGGTGTTCTACTGCCACGAACGCGAAGGAGCCGCCTGGCAAGGCGTCAGCCTGCTCCGGCCGATGTACCGCGAGTGGCTCCTGAAAGACCGGCTGATCCGGGTCAACGCCATGACCTTGGAACGCAACGGCATGGGAATACCGGTCATCGAAGCCCCACCCGGTGCGATCAAGGCCGACATGGACATGCTCGCGAAGCTCGCGCAGGAATGGCGGGCCGGGGACAAGGCCGGCGGCGCAATTCCGCACGGCACGAAGCTCGCCCTCATGGGTGTGCAGGGCAGCCTGCCGGACATCCTCGCCGCCCTGCAGTATCACGACGCCGCGATGAGCAAACTCGTCCACGCCCAGTTCTTGGAGCTCGGCGGGCAGAAGACGTCAGGGAACCGGGCGCTCGCCGGAGTGTTCCGGGACTTCTTCGACCTCGGCCTGGACGCGATCGCCCAGGGCATCGCCGACACCGGCACCGACCACATCGTCGAGGACATCGTTGACCTCAACTTCGGCGAGGACACTCCCTCACCGCGGTTGATGGTCGCGCAGGTCGCGATCAATGAGGACCTGACGCCGGAACAGGCCGTGGCCATGTCCGAGGCTGGGATCTTGACGTCCGACAACGACCTCGAGGCGTACTTCCGGACCCGTTACCGCCTTCCCCGACGCCCGGACGGCGAACCCCGGCCGGTCCAGCGTCTCGGCGGCGGCACAACTCCGCTGGTCGCCGCCAGGCAGGGCCGGACCACCTCGCACCGCGTCACCGCGACCGCGTCAGGCGATGGTGGTGCGGCCGGTGACGACCTCCCCGAACCACTAGGCACCCTCTACCGCCGCCGGCACACCCTGGAGGCGGCCCGGAACGCCTCACTGGCAGCTGTCCTGCCCGTCTGGCGGGCCACGGTGGACCTGACCGCCGTCCTGGACGCCA
>JAABUU010004562.1_pt1 | contig 16213 bp, 19 predicted proteins | sample 5559301 | NCBI WGS metagenome assembly JAABUU01 (sample SAMN10711884, study PRJNA513360) | rock metagenome | isolation source: Antarctica rocks | place: Antarctica: Victoria Land, Richard Nunatak white | reverse complement strand
AGTGCACATCGCCGTCTCATAGCAAATAGAGCCTTTTTTGCCGTAGCCACCAGAGCATCTGTCCCAAAGGTCAGTTTCTTAGTGGCATGGACGACAAACCCCAAATAATTGTAGCTCTCCACCCGTTCCACAACTGCACCACTGAGCACAAAGCCACACACGTCACTTTGCCGGGTTTCAAAGACCACCACTTTTGTCTTGCTGAGCAGGAGTAGTGACAAACTAGTTGAAAGGGTAATAATGCACGTGTCACGGCACGGTTAGCTGACAAGGCCGATGCTGTTATTCTGCCGTTAGGCTTCCTTGCTGCAGTTTCTCGGGACAGACAACTTCGATCAGCTGCAAGGCTTGCAAACAACTGCGAGACCCTTCGGTCATCGTGAGGAGCGAGCCGCATGCTGCAGACCCATCTCTTGCCTCAGAAAGAAGGCCGCTGCTAGCTGTCTTTGACCCCCTGTCTGCAGACACTTGACGCAAGCTCAGCTCTTCGGTCTACACTGCGCGTTGGTGTGTGACTGTGGCGGTGGAGCTGTAAGTGCAAACAGGCATTGTGCACTAACTGCGGCAGAGCACGCTGCGCACACCTAGCCTCCAGCCGCAGCCGACACTGGTCAAGAGTGCTTGGGCAAACTTTCGTTTTGCCGTCCCGAAACCGTGTCATACCTATTAGGCACAAAAACACTGCTGGGATCAGACAACCGCGGCTGGGTCGCTCAGTCAGAGCGGGGAACAGTTGCCTTGAGCCTGCCGGCTGGCCAGCGTCTGCCTGAGGTCTGCAGAGTGTTGGTTGCAGCATCTAGCTCAATGTAGGACAGTTTGATCCCAAGCTGCCAGTGCAACTTGACACACCCAGAAGGTTGTTTGCCCTTCAAAACAGCTTGCACAGAAGCAACTCAGCAGCATGCTGCTGCACACCCTGCAACAACACAACACATTAGTAAGCAGCCTCAAATAGGCTTCCTCCTTTCTGAAATGAGCCTTACATTTGTCTGCAGCTAGTCTTGGTAGTTGTCACCATCCTCATGCCAATAGGCATCACAGCACCAAGAGCTATAGGTTTCAGAGCGGCGCCATGCAACCAGCTTCTGCTTCTCCTGCTTCTTGTGAGCTGGACCTTCTCCCCAGCTGCAGCGCAAGCCACTCAGTCCCCAGCCTGTCCCAAAGCAGCATGCTATAACACCACTGCATGGCCTAATTCTTCAGATCAGCCATCAAACCTGCTTGTCATCTTCAAGGTGTGTCCAAACAGTCATTCACTCTTTGGAAGGATGCTTGCTTCAAATCTCAACAAGGTCTGAATGCATGCCTGTGCCAAACACAATGCTGCTATGCTGCATGACTATGGTTTCTTGTTTGTGTGGCATTGAACATATTGTGTAGTGCAACTTGCGCTGTGTGTTGATGTGTGTGCTTGGCTGCACATTTGTACCTCAGCCAGACCAGAGAGATCACAGACTGTTAGTTCTGCAGGATAACAAAACCTCAGAGCTGCTGCAAGCCATGTGCAGCCATGATAAAGCTGCCTTCACACCATATGCGGCCAAGCACAATATCAGCATGCACTGTCACATAGCAGGTCAGATTCATGCACCTGCCAAACTGTGCCCTCTCCTCTTCCTCATGTGCATGTGCTTCAATGCAGTCTGCTGACCAACTGCAAATGTATGATGTGTGCTGCATGCCTTTGGTGCTTGGTGTACTGCTGAAATGTACAACGTGCACAAAACACAGGTATCAGGCTGACACTCTCATGGGATGTGCACAGTACTGCAGATAAGCTGTTCAGCACAGCCTACTGAGAGCACTCATAGAGCCTGACAGTGTTGCGAAGACAGTATGTTGCTGATGTCATATGTTGCTGCGGTGTGCAAACAGGCTTGTGCAGACATACGTACCACAGCGCTCACCTTCACGGCTTAGCTGGCTTCTTCACACAAGGCCAGCTCATAAAGCTACATGAATGCTTGCCAGAGGGCTGTATTGAGTATGTAGAGGAGGACATCAAGGTGATACTGCCCTGCTGCTGGTGTTGTAAGCTAGCTGGCATGAGCAACAGCGTCAGCAGTCATGTGGTCAGAAAGTGTCAAGAGCATGCATGTAACCTCATTGGAAGACCCATGCAACTCGTCATATATGTGATGATCGACATCATGTGTGTTGCATGCAGCTCTGCATGGTGCATGGTGCATGGTGCATTGTGCATTGTGCATTGTGCATTGTGCATTGTGCATTGTGCATTGTGCATTGTGCATTGTGCATTGTGCATTGTGCATTGTGCATTGTGCATTGTGCTCTGTGCTCTGTGCTCTGTGCTCTGTGCATTGTGCTGTTCCTATCCATGACCTGATTTGGACAGCTTCAGGATTTGCATATACGTGCTGCCTGTAGTGTGATGTAATTGTCCCTGCCTCTTACACTGTAGACGCATGTCAGGTATACAAAGCTGAGGGACCTCAACCAAAGCCCAGCTCTTCACAAACCGGTCAGAATTTGCAGAACAGGGCCAGATCACTGCTGACATCAGGACCCCCTGCAACCCCCAAGGGCAGCAGCAAGGCACTCCCCAAGCACCATGCTGAAGAGGATGATGGTAATTACATTACATGTGTATTTCAGTTGACTGATCCCTTCTCAAGCCAAGGCACGCCTGTCAACAAAATTTGCATAGCCCAAGCACATGCACTGTTTAGCAGCATATGTTCACATTTGCGCTCACACCCAAGACTGCTGTAAAACATCTGCATTGTGACCTTCTGAGTCTTGAAGTCACACAATAGATGTGTTGCAACAGTACCATACCTACATATGTCCTGCTTGGCCTACACGGTCAAAGCATGTGCTTGCTCAATTGCAAGACCATAGCTGACATGAGCTAAGCTGCCGCAATGTTTGTTATTTCATGTCATCTTTTCATCATGTGGTTCTCACTTCTTGTGCAGGTAGTGCATCAGGCCCTACAACTGACCCTGTGCTCATCCAGCTGCAGCAGAGCTTCATTCCAGCTGCCAGCAGCATGCAAAGCTCTGGCATCAGCCATGCCTTCTATGCAGCCCCTCAAAACGCATTGACAAGTAGGTTCATCAGCAATGTTGCTGCTGCCAGCTTGTCTGCATGTCAACAAGCAGATTCATTAGCAATGTCGCCGCTGTCAAGTTGTCTGGATGATGAAATGGATGACAAACAGGAGGATGGTTGATGGGTTGATGCATATTGCGCATGATCAACAGTGAGACATGGTAGTCCAGGGGCCATGTGCAGCTGTTTGTTGAGATGTGAAATGCTGCAATATCTCACCACATGGAGCGCTGTAAGCATATCTCTCAGCAAACCATTGCTTTGTCAGAGGCACGCATGCCTGTAGCTAGAAATTCAGCATGCTGCTGCTGCTGCTGATGCAAGAAGCCGTCATGGCGAGCAGCCAGACATTCAGGGACCAGCTCTTGCAACAGACATTCCAAGGTGTTGACTGTCAAACATACGCCAATGACAACGTAGGAGTGCAAGAGTCAAATGTGCCACAAATGTATTACATTATCCTGGCCCTGTCTATCCAGCTGTAAGGTGATGCAACAAACCAGTCGGTTAGTGTATCTGTCAGCGTATCTGTCAGCGTACTGCCTCCATCATGCTGACTGCTCCTTGTATGCAGCCATCACAGCTGGATATGAGCCTCAGAGCCCCTCAAATCAGGACTCAGTGCAGGCAGCCAATGGCCCCACTCCAACGTCTGAGAGCAGCTCAGAGCAGACCCTGTTCGTGGCAGATGGTCTGAAGCTGCAGCAGCTGCACACTGCTCAGTGGGGGCTTGATAGGATAGACCAGCAGTACCGTCCTTTGAATCAGACCTTCATGTAAGACATACAGGGGCGAGTCTCCAATGTAACCCCATGCGTTGGTTGTCAACTGCATTTGGTGATCCGGCGGGATGGACACTGTGTCTATGCATTGCTGCAACTGGCAACACTCAGATGCCAAGGTGCCCAATTGATTGCATGGCCTTCTTCACCTTCTGTGGCTGGCTGCTGGCTGCTGGCGGCTGTAGCTCAGAAGCCTGTGGCTATAAAGCAGTTTTATCCCCAAGTCTTGTGTGATATATTTATAGGCTCTTGTTGCACGTACACTTGCGCGGTGTTGCTGCCTGTCTTTGGTCAACAGCAAGCATGACATGAGGCACTGCTGACCAAATACATGGTATACATTTTTTGATATCGAAAAAGCTTTCCATCAACTTTAATTCTAAAGTGAAGAATGCTGTTTGGGTGCTGCAGGTTTGGCAACAGCAGCACAGTTGGCAGCGGTCAGGGGGTGACTATCTATACCATGGATTCGGGTATTCGCCAGACGCATCAAGAATTCCAGCCCTGGCAGGGGAATGCACAAAGAGTCAGCCTCGGGTGAGTCATGGTCTGAGTCATGGCTGAGCTGGCATATGTGACATGCACAGCATCTTGACAGACATGTCACTGAAATCGCAACATGTTCAGCACACGTTCTGCGCGTGACATTCTGTCAGAACAGTTGGCAGGAGAAGAGCGGTACAGAGTGCTTGTCTTGTGCTGCTATGCACAGATCCTGACCACAAATTGCTACATGCTCAATGGCTTGCTGGCATTTATCGACTAGTATGCCGGCATTGATATTGCTCCTTGACAACAGCTATAATGTGTGCAGTTCCTGACATGACATCATCCCCTTGACACCGTGTTTCAAGTCAGGTGCATCAGCATGCTGACATGGTGTTGGTGCTGACATGGTGTTAATGACGCAGGCCCAGCTTTGCATCTGATAGTCCAAATGCCACAGACTGCGACGGGCATGGGACTCACATCGGATCCACAGCCGTGGGCAGAACAGTTGGAGTGGCCAAAGAAGCTTCTCTGGTAGCTGTCAGGGTTCTTGACTGCACAGGAGCTGGTCAGGTAGCTATACATCAGTCACTCAGCATGTCACAGATGGTGTCATACAGTATCCCCAGCTGCAGCTGTCCTGTACAAATTTGAATTACGACAAGGACAGCCAAATTGCAGAGGAGCAGACTCAGTGAGTAGTAATAATAATAATAATAATTAAAAGGCTTTCCAGCTCATTATGAGCTAGGTACGTGCAGGACAAGTCTTGTCTCTCCAGAGCAGCCTGTCTTGTGCATCCCTATAAGGCCTACTAATACGACAGTTTTGAGTACTCAGTGAGTAGTGTACATTAATTTCAGAGCAAGAGTCTGTGATGTGGTCCATTTGGGACGTGCTGTCAGCATGATTGAGTGCTCTTGTGCTTGTCATGCTCTAACAGAAGCATACTCCTGCAGGTGAGCGATGTGGTGAAAGGGTTAGAGTGGGTGGGCTTGAACCACAAGCTGCCAGCGGTCGTCACGATGTCCCTGGGGGTTCAGGTAAGCCGTGACTTGGCTTTGAAGCTAGATGCTTCCATCCTCTCACATCGGCGGCTTGGTTGGGCATTATGTAGTCAACAGCATTCTTGTGAGCTGACAGAAGCAGCCATGACTGTGTACACCTTGAGGGAGAACTTGTCTCATGGTATGCACATACTGTCACAATACTTGAGTGCACCTGCTTTGCTTGCATGCGGTACTTCTTTTCCAGATTCCATGCGGCATGTCAGTGCAATGTGCGTCAGTACCGCTTGGATCCCCAAGCTTATGTTTAAAATGATGAATCACATGTCCCACACTTGCTACATGAGGCCAAAGTGCAATCGCACGTGTTTGCAGGCGGGTCAATGGTCACAGACCCTGCAGTCTGCAGTCACCAACCTGATACAGAAACACGGCATCACCGTTGTTGTTGCAACAGGCAATGATCAAGTTGATGCCTGCCAGATTACACCAGCCAATGTGAACGGCACCATTGCAGCAGCAGGCAGTGACATGTCCAACAAGTTCAACCCGCCACAGAGCAGCGACTATGAGCTGATCTATGAGTATGACAACACTGGAGCATGTGTGGACGTGTTCGCCCCCGGTGTTGACATCCTTGCAGCCTGTGGCGGCGCTGGTGAGTTTTTCAAGTGACTGTGCTGACTGCAAGGTAGTGGTGCATGCAGAAAAACCTGGAAATCACTGCATGCACATGCATAATTTACATGTTCTGCATCAGCTCTGGCCAAATTGTGGTGTGGTCTGTTGGCCAGACAAGCTCAGATCATATGCACCAAGGCGCATGTGGTGCTTGCTCACGGTTGTCTCAAGCTGTAGAACCCAGAGGAAGCGGTGACGACATGACTCACAGGAGAGGATGATGTGGCACAACTTGAAATTGCAGGGCTGGCTTGCATCTCGTCTTACATCAATGACAATGGTGTATCCGTCTTATGTCATGGATTGATGTGTACATCCATGCATATATGGTGCAAGCTGCTCCCATACAGGCAATTCTCAGTAACCCTTGGTGGTCCTGATGCAGGCAGATGCACACCTTTAAATGACAGTAACTACGCCTGGGCATCTGGCACCAGCATGGCAGTGCCTCATGTCGCTGGTGCTGCGGCCATCTTTCTTGCCCAGAACCCAAATGCAACGCCAGCACAAGTCAGCCAGGCCATCACAGCTGCAAGCACCCCAGGCTTGTTGGATAGTGATGGCATGCTGCCTGGCACCCCAAACAGGTTGTTGTATGTGGGGCCAAATGTGATCTGACTGATAGTGGCCCTCCTTCTACATAACAAGCGTGATCTCTGGACATTGAAGGGCTGGCATAGTGAATCAAGTGGCCCTTGGCATGCAGTGATTAAGTTGTTTTGGTGCAAGGAATGATGCAGCATAAGACATGGAGGACATGTCACCATGGTAGAGATACAGAGTTGGTCCAGCTTTCCAATGTGTGTAAGGAGGCAGATGTCATGCTCTGTACTTTGGTGCACTGCACATTCTTTGTTTGTCACCAAGTTGGACATGCTTAGACCACAAAGCAGCCTGACAATTGTTACAATGAATTTTGGCATTGTTGCGTTCCCAAAGTATCATATGCCTGTTGAGTTTCACATGAGACTGTTTTACATGTTTTAGACTCCAGTATACTCTGCCTTATAGCCCGACAGTTTTCATCTTTGAAAAGCTTGGTACAATCGCCATGGTGTGCTCACAAAGCCAAAATCATATGGTACACATCCTGCACAACTGTTCAACATCCACATAACACTCTAACACACTGCCTGAAATCGCAATCACTTTTCAACTGTTTACAACATTCTCCACCAGACTCTTGCTTTCAATATGCATAAGCTCTCATTTGCCGGGGTAGTATTGACTGGCCTTGGTTTGGTAGCCTTGACCTGTAGCAAACAGCAGGCACATAAGGCCTGGCCGGCTAAAGAGGACGCCTGTGGTATTGTACTCCCACCTGCTGCAACTGTGAGACCAGGCAAGGATCAATGATTGCTGGACAATCATGTTTGAGCACATGCAAACTTGATAGGATGCACCTGTATGGTATCTGGGCTCACTACAAACGTTGCCGAAGCTGTCAGCGTCCAATCCCCGTCTAAACATCTGAGTGGGTCCCTGAGCAGGGTGGTTCGTGCTGGTTTTGACAGTGCCCTGCAGGCAACGATTCTTCTTCAGCTGGGGTGACATGGATAACAGTAAGCAAAGTACAATGTTTGATATAACGTCTCACAGTTGTGGGATAGTAGTCCATGCGCGTATTGCCCTTTTCATAGAAGTCTACCCTGCTCTTGTCGTTAGATCCGGTGTGCGTCCAGCCATCGGCCGCTGGGTTGTAGTAGTTGTGACCTTCGTTGTACCCATGAGGTGCTTGACCGTTGTATCTGGACACTCGGGATCCTGGTGTTAAACTCAACGGTACGAGCAAACAGTGCTGGGGTTTATGCAGAGTGCTGCGTGTGCTTTGCCTGCTGTGCGTCCGTGAGACTGTATCCTGACCCTAGAAGGGGTCGACAACCCTATCTTCACTGTCACCGGAGCTGTAGAGTTGACCACTTGGCGCAGCTGCGTCAGCAGCTTGCGTCACGCTAAGTAGTCCTTTCGGTCTTTCACATTTCGGGCGATCTTCACCAGCAATGGCGAGCTACGATACCTGGGGTCAAAGTAGCCGTGGTCTCCTGAATGACTTCTCTTTACAGTCGTATGGAGGAGACGCTGTGCCGCTGAGTACTCACGCACACAGTTACGCACCTTCGGAGATCGAGTTTTCAGAAATCGACTTGGGTTCTGAGCCACCAGTTCCGCAGCACGCAAAGGTAAGTTGACGAACAGGCTCTTCACGCTCACACCTTGTCTTTGGTTCTGCACTTATGAATCGAGTTATACGCAAACAGCTTTGCAGCTCTGATAATCTGAGAGTGCAGGTACTTGTCATAGCAGAGTCTTAGCAGCACGAGCAATCTGTGCTGCTAAGACTCTACTATGACAAGCACCTGCACCTTCATAGTTCAGGCCACTGACGCTGGTGGCTGGTCTCAGGTCAAGTTGCCTATTGTCAGTGACTACGTAGCGCCTGCAAGCACCAAGCTACCCTTGCGCGCCCCTGGGGACTCGGTTGCAGCACCAGGCTTCTCTGGTGAAGGCGAAAGTTGCAGAACCGTGATTGTGCGCACTGATGGCCCAGTACCTGCTAAGGTATGCTGGAAATCAGGCTTTGTTGTCCATTGTTGTCAGCCTATCATTGCAAAGCCTACATTGTGGCCTGTGACCCAGGCAGACTACCAGCAAGCATCCAACAGTACAGCAGTTACCTCACCTTGTGTATGGTTGCTTTTGTCCTCTCCTGCCCAATGCATTGCCACCTGTCTGCAACAAAGAACAAGCTGTCAGCATTGAACATTATGCTGAGAAGCAGCCGTGCCAAGTGCCTGTCTTCTTCATGCAGTATCCAGGAGGGTCATTTCGGCTTTTCTGCACCAAGTTGGGATTGTTGGATCCCCTGGGATTGCCTGGCAACAGCATCAGGACAGCCAAATACACAGTGCTCAGTTTCCTGCCGGTCAACCTGTTCCAGCAGTTCACCAGAGTGGCCAACATGTACTTTCTGTTCATTGCATTCCTGCAGCTTATCCCTGGTTTGTCCCCTACGTCATGGGTGACGACAGTCGGCCCCCTATGCTTTGTCCTATTCATCAATGGCATCAAGGTGAGCAGTGCCTGCTCCCCCTCATACTCACACGCATGCCAAGCATCCACAAAATGTCAGGCTCTGCTGCTTACCTCCAACTCTCCCGTCACAATGATTGTTACATAAACATACCAAGTGCACACATTTTAGCTCCTGCCATTCAAGCTCTTACTTACGCTAATGATGCACACCATCACAATGTGCCTGGACACAAACCCATGCAGCACTGCACTACAATATGCTGGTGAAACCTCTGCCTACAGCTGAGCTCGGTCGAGGAAGGCGTGGCACACACATGTGATGTATGCTCCTCCTGCTGATGCCTACAGGAGATTTCTGATGACCTGGGGCGGCACAGGAGTGATGCCCAGGTGAACAATGCCCCTGTGACTGTGCTACGAGGACACGAGGAGGGTACTAGCCAGTGGAAGCATCTGCAGCCAGGAGACCTGGTCAAGGTCTGTTCATTTGCCTCCCATGATTTGCCCCCAATGAGTTCCGCTCAATGATTAACCCCCAATGGTTTGCCCCCAATCACCAAGAGTTTGAGTCAGATCCTGATCAATGGCAGCTGCATACAGCCAGCCTTGCTTCAGTGCTGTAGCACATTGTTGAGTGGAAGGACTTTAGTTGTTTGTCTGGCGGTTTGGCAAGCTCAGCTAATGTGTTTGCCTGTGTCTGCATGAGGAGCGTGCCCAAGATCTGAAGACGCTGCATACAGGATGTGTGAATGCAAAGACTATCACTCATGCTCAACACCTAACATGTCAACCCTTCAGGAACCTCATAGCATGCGAAGCATCACATGAAGGCTAGGAGACTTTTGACACGCATGGATGCAGCAGTGCTTACAACAAGTACAAGAACACTTTCAACTGGACATGAACGCATGCTTGGCAGATGACATATCAAAACCATGGTCAGCCTTACAGCTTGTGCAAAGCCAAGCCTGATTCAAAGCGTGCATTTCACGCGTTCAAACAGGTTGCTGCAGGGTGCCAGATTCCAGCAGACCTGCTGTTCCTGTCCTCGTCAGACAGTGCTGACCTTTGCTATGTGGAGACTGCAAACTTGGATGGCGAAACCAACCTCAAGCTGAAGTACTGCTACCAAGGCACCAGGATTGTGGCCAGTGCTGTGGACGCTAGGACCTTTGCTGCTAGCTCTTGGGTGGAGTGTGAGAAACCCAATGAAAGGTGCACTGCTGGCAATGCACAATGAGGCAAAACGCTCTCTGCATTCAGACTGCTTTCTACAATGATATAAGCCAGGCCACTACCCACCTCTCTCTAAGTGGCTGAGTTTATGTGATGCGAAGCAAAGCATTGTTCAGTGTGTTATGTGGGACCTGTACGTAAACATGCATATTGTGTTGATCACAAAGGCAGCAAGGCATGGTCCTGCAACATTCCTCAGAGTCATCCCTCTGCTTCACCAGCAAAGCAGCTCTGATCACAGCTCGCCTACACTCCACATGCCACAAGTCAGGCCATCACTACACATCTTTGTTTCTCCTATATACACACCTGTTTCACTTGACTCTCGTCGTGTCTGTCAGCAATGCAGACGATGGTTTGTTGTGACTGCAGGCTGTATGTCTTTGAAGGGGCAGTGGTGAAGGCAGACGGCAGCAGGGATGCCTTGGATGTGGCCAATCTGCTGCTGAGGGGCTGCACCCTGCGCAACACAGACTGGGTCATAGGCTTGGTGCTCTTTGCCGGCCTAGACACCAAAATATTCCGGAACAGGGTGCGAGCACCACGGAAGGTGAGCACTTGCCTGCTCCTGCTGGCATGACTGCTGTCTGGCAATACAAAGGGGCAGTCTTTGAAGGACAATGCACTGCTGGGCAATACATATGGACAGCTTGAGCTGGACAATGTACTCTGTTTTATGGATTTGTTCTGAATTTGGCTCAAGGGCTCTTCATTGCTTTGGTGCGTTGTACGACGTCATGGGTTGTGGTTTGTTTCTGATGACATGTCCAAGACCGGATGTTGCAGTTTGTTGGTGATGACAGGTCCAGCTGGACAATGTCCTGTTATATGGCTGTGGCCTGAGTATGGACCAACGCTCTTCGTCGCTTTGGTACATGGTATAGCATCATGGGTTGTTATTTGTTTCTGATGGCACATCAATGCTGGATGTTGTGGTCTGTTGGTGAAACAAGTCAACACCGGATGTTGTGGTTTGTTATTGATGTCAAGTCAAGACTGGATGTTGTGGTTTGGTAGTGATGACAAGTCAAGACAGGATATTGTGGTTTGGTAGGGATGACAAGACCACAAGGGATGTTGTGCTTTGTGAATGAAACAAGCCAACACGGTGTGCTGTGGTTGAATAGTGATGACAAATCAAGACTGGATGGTTCAGGCATGCATACACGCGTGGGATCTGGTGTCACCAGTTAACTGTGATGCATGCTTCCTGATAAGGCATGCGTGATTACATCTAGCGGCAATTGTAAGTGTGCAGCACAGCAGCAAGGAAGCACACAATCTAGTGTCTGCAAAACAATGGAGAAGCTGCTTTCTGCCTGAAGTTTTGTTACAAAAGTCAAAGAGCCATAATGCAGTGTTGTTTCACCGCACAGAAGCTCTGACCTGGGTAGTTCTGACAACCAGCATGTGCGTACTGTCAAGGAGGCTGTGTTGAAATGCTGCAGGTGACCCAGCTAGAGCAGAACATGAACGTGCTTGTGGGCACAATGTTCCTGGTCCAGGTGCTCATCTCTATGCTGTGTGCGCTGGGTCAGAACTCCTTCAACACCCAGTATCTGCAGGAGATGTGGTATGTGACGGCGCCCATGTGAGCCCCCAATCTCCTGGTGGTATACCAGACTGGCTATGGTCCAAAATAACGTTTGCACAGTATAGCACTGCAGTCTTGCCTTTGACCTGTAGGCTGCAGCCAACTTGTCAATGTAGCAATGAAGGGCTGCATTCTGCTGTTGAGCAGCACTGGTAGAACGTATTTTACATCAGTGAGTTTGTCTGGACCCTGCGCTAGGAGGGTGGTGTCAATGCTCATGCATGCTTGCTGTCAAGCCGACAGTAAGTTTTGTCATCAGTCAGTTATTTGTTGGTGCATAACGGCAGGCGTGGGTGCGACAGAATGTGCAGTCAGCCTATCATAAGCAAATCAAGAACAGCTATGTGGTTGCCATGCATTATACCGACACCTAAATCAAGAAAGCAACCCAATGCAATGGCGTCGGTTTGATGCAAAATCAGACTGACAGCTTGTGCTGTTGGTATGCTAGCTCATGCAAAAAGCTACAGCTCTTAGGAGTATGACGAGAATGTCACTGTTTGAGGGAAAAGTCTGTTGCATGGTGGCAATACAAACTGTCCTAACCCTGGTAAGAAAGATGGGTTGATATGCCTTTTTTGAAAACAAACCCCTCGAAGCAGCCCTCAGAGGCCTGTAATCGCCTGCATTAGAGAACACAGATGTGTGAGGAATGGGTTCTTGAAATGTGGCATTATATGCTGCAGGGTGTTTCCAGACCTGCCACCAGGAGGAGGTGCAGTGCTTGTGCAGTTCCTGCGCTTCATCATCCTCATCAATCAGCTCATCCCGATCTCCCTCTACGTCACTCTGGAGTTAGTCAAGGTCATGCAGTGCACATTGCTGACGTGGGACCTTCACATGTATCATAAAGCCAGTGGGACGCCCTTCTTGTGCCGCACAACCACACTGAATGAAGAGCTGGGCCAAGTGCAGTATGTCCTTTCAGACAAGACAGGTTAGTCATCTGTCAAGTTGCTTGCTGTACTGACATGTGCTGAGGCGCCTGCTTTGTGAGCTGATTGCACGTCAAGCTTTGCTCAGCTTGTCGAGGCATCTGCTGCACAATGGCACCAGGGTCTTGAGTTGCATTGCACATGCTCAAGCTGATACGTGTGTGAGTGTGTCTGTAGCCCTGCCCTGTTATGCTGTCTACATTTGCAACTGTTTCATGCGTGGGAGAAATGAAGCATGTTTACATTGCATTTAGCAATTTACGAATTGCTGGTGATGACACGCAGGCACCTTGACACAGAACATCATGGGCTTTGTTTGGTGCAGCATCAGTGGCAGGCTGTATGGCAAGCAAGCTCCGCCTGAAGTTGACACACCACATACCATCACTCAAGACTCTGAGCTGTTGAGTGTGCTGAAGAAGGGCAAAGGAGAGCAGCATCAGCAGGCTGTGGACTTCCTGACTCATCTCGCTGTTTGCAACACTGTTGTTCCTGCCACTACTGCAGCTGGACAACTCATCTATCAGGTCAAACACTGCTTGCAAATAGCTCCAAGTGGTCATCATAGCAGTCAGTTTTGCCCAAATCCTTTTGGCATCACATCAATCAATCATTCATTCATTCATTCCTTCGTTAGAGACGTGTCTTCCCCTAGGGTCAAATACGCACAGTCAAATTCAATGACATGGTTGTTGCTCTCAGCAGCAACTTGGGGAATGTACGAGGACTTGTGCAAGCTTTGTATAGCCTATGCAGCTGCTGCAACACTGTTGTGACAAGTGGAATGAGCATGCATGGCAATGGCAAAAGCAGCGAAGGCGCTTGCAGTAGCTGCTGTACAGACAGCTTCATGAGCTGTTGGCTGCAGTCTTGTGGCAGACTCATGACACACCTTGCATGTTGTCGTAGGCTGCCTCTCCAGATGAGGAGGCTTTGGTACAGGGTGCAGCCATGCTAGGCTTCAAGCTCCTGTCTAGATCCATTGACCAGGTATTTTCCCCAACCCTAGCCTTACCCCAGCTTTGATCCATCCCCACTCAAGTCTTGACCCCAGCCTGACTCCGGCCTGACCCCACCTGACCCAGCTTGACCCTGGCCTGACCCCAGCCTGGCCCCAGCCTGACCACACCCTCCAATCACTCTCATCCCAGACGTAACCCCAGCCTTACTGCATTATTGGGTGCACCCTTATTGCAGCTCTGCCCCACCCTTAACAGTGCGACAACCCCCCCCCCCCAAATGGGTACGCGGGGGAGGGTGTCACCTCACATTTCTCCAGGCTAATGCAGCATGCAACTTTGAGATGCATGCTGCGCACCAGCGCTCAGCCTGACTCATGTGTCATGTCTGCTGGTAATGAAGGCAATATGCACTGCTCAAGGCTGATGCATGCAGTGTGTGCACTGCCAGGTGGTGGTGGAGGTTCAAGGGAAGCAGATACAGCTGCAGGTGCTGGCAGTGCTGGAGTTCAACAGTGACAGGAAGCGCATGAGCATCCTGTGCCGTTTGCCTGACGGCAGGTCAGCCCTTCTGCAACAGAGGCCGTACAATTTACTGCACGTCTGCTTTCAGAAACCCAAACAACGACAAAACCTTGATTTCCTGTACTCTTGCTCTGTCAGCATGCTCCTGACAACAAGTTGTGATCTACATTTGGCTGTAGGATGTCAGCAGAAGCTGCAACTGCATGTTTTCAGCACCTGAAAGTCTTGCCAGTCAGAAAGGCCACATGATGCAGGGTTTGGCTGATTTGGTGTTCTGATGGTATGCAGGGTGCGGCTGTATTGCAAAGGGGCGGACAGCATGATCTATGCTCGGCTGGCCCCGGAGCAAGAAGTGGAACAGGCCAGCCAGCCACACCTGGCAGAAATGGCCCGGGAAGGGCTCAGGACGCTCTGCCTTGGCCAGCGAGACATTACTGACAGAGAGTTTCAGGTTCCCTTCTCTTGTCATACTGTAGCCAGAGCTGACTGTTTGGAATATCTTCTGGCTGTGCTTTGGCTGTGCTTTGTCTAGTGACTTGTTGCTGGCACAAGATTCCAATCCAGACTTGTACTGAAGCAAGCATATCAGGTGTTGCTAAAACCATAAGCACGTCCTCCTGACAAGGCAGATACTTTCTGTTGACACAGTGTCAAACATTCTCATGGCATGACGTCAACATGCATGGACCTTGCTGTTGGTCATAGTTTGGCCACTGCTGCGCTTTCGTATTGATTTATAATCACTCTCATGGCGTGATGGCAGCATGTAGACATAAATGCCTGGAGGTGCTCATGAACATGAAAGCGCACCAGTGGCCGAGCCCTGACCAACAGCAAGGTCCTCATCTCCTGCAGGGATATCAGTCTTGGCTTCATGCAGCCTAGTGTATCTGTTGCTGCTTGGGTGTGCCTTCCACCTATCATGAGACAGCCTGTACTGCTTCAAGGCAGGGAAAACACAGAAGTCACAGCCATACAATGTACGCAGGTGTGGAGCTCCAGCTATCATGAAGCCAGTGTGGCACTGCAAGGGCGGGAAGAAGCAGTGGCAGCTCAGGCAGAGGCCATAGAGACAAACCTCACCTTGCTGGGGGCCACAGCTGTGGAGGACCGCCTGCAGGAGGGGGTCCCTCAAGCCATCTCTACCCTGTCTGCTGCTGGCATCAAGGTCATTACTCACCCTGCTTCTGCATGGTCATGCCTTGAACCTTGACAGCCGTATATAAGGGGTGGAGGATGACTGGTAGGAGGGTGGGACTGTGAAATTGTGGGGTGAGTGGGGGAGGGAGGCCAGGGGTTGGTGCCTATGCAGCACTTTGTGTGTGAGATAACCAGTGTCTTGACAGGAAAGGACAGACCATGTCACAGGACCAGTTGTGCATACTGACTTCACCTGTAGCTTGAGGTCGCATGCTGGAACACAAATGCATGCTCCTGTTCTTTAATTGTACGCCATGATAAGTCATAAACCGCACTTTGCAGACCAGTGAATGTCGGCTTTTCAGATGTGCTGATGCACATTGATCTTTGTTTGTCTGCACAGTCAGCTGCAGATCATACATTGCTCTAATGACTGCGTGATGATATTTTCTACAATCTGTAGGTGTGGGTGCTGACAGGAGACAAGCTGGAAACAGCCATCAGCATTTCCCTGTCCTGCCACCTGTTCACGCATGACACTAAGCTGATGATCATCCGGGAGAACGATCTAGCAGATGGCAGGGAAGCTGTGTCAGAAGCTTTACTGATCAAGGCCACAGAGGCAAACAGAATCAACACCGAGGAGCAGCAGCAAGGCCGCAGGTGCTTACAACTGCATGCACACTATACTGTGTATGTGTTGTATGTGTATATGTGTATATGTATATATGTATGTATGTATGTATGTATGTATGTA
>JAABUU010004559.1_pt1 | contig 16220 bp, 14 predicted proteins | sample 5559301 | NCBI WGS metagenome assembly JAABUU01 (sample SAMN10711884, study PRJNA513360) | rock metagenome | isolation source: Antarctica rocks | place: Antarctica: Victoria Land, Richard Nunatak white | reverse complement strand
TCGAGTGCAGCGACCTCTGGATGGAGGGCAGGGCGACGTTGACGATGGTGACGTCGAGCAGCAGCATGAAGGTGCCGACGCACACCACCCCGAGCGTCCACCACTTGCGCGAGGTGTCGGTGGGCAGGGCCATCGCCGAGGACCCTAGCGCGCGTCGACGTCCAGGCCGAGGATGAGACGAATCGGCAGCGGCCCGTGGATCGCTTCCAGCTCGCGCAGGTCGGCCAGGTCCTGGGGCCGGCCAGCCAGTCGCTGCCCGGGGGACGTGGACCGCATCTCCTCCAGCGCAGCCCTCCCGGGTCTGAGAAGAACGAACACCGAGGCTTGCCACCCGCCTCCCGCCATGCGAACATGCGTTCGCATGATCGTCTGCGCCCTGCTTCCCCGCTTTGCCCTCTCCGTCGCCGCCGGAGGCGCGGGCGCGCTGGCCGGGACGCCGCTGGCCCTGGCCCCCGAGGCGGGCGCCCATCAGCGTATCGGCGAGGCGTCGGGGGCGGCAGAGGCGTTCGGCGTGCGGACGGGCATGGGCCTGGGCGAAGCGCTGGCCCGCTGCCCCGAGCTCGGCCTGCTGGCCCCCGATCCCCTGGGAGTGACCGAGGCCTGGGACCGGGCGCTGGGCGCGCTTGAGTCGATCGGTGCCGAGGTCGAGGATCAGCACCCGGGGATCGCCCACTTCGACGCCCGGGGGCTGCTGGGCCTGCACGGGGGGATCCAGCGCGTCCTCGAGCGTGCCCGTCGGGCCCTGGGGCGCCCGGTGCGCCTGGGAGCGGCGCCCACGCGCTTCTGCGCTCTGGCCGCCGCCCGCCAGGCCCGCACCCGCCGGGCGGTGGTCGTCTCCGGCGGGGCCACTGACGCTCGGCACCACCTCGCCGATCAGCCGGTGGACCTGCTGGGGCTGCGCCCCGCCACCGCGCCGCTGGTGGGCTGCCTGGAGCGCCTGGGGGTGCGCACCCTGGGCGAGCTGGCCGCGCTGCCCCTTCCCGCCGTGGTCGACCGCTTCGGCGCGGCGGGGCGCGTGGCCCACCGTCTGGCCCGGGGGGAGGACGATTCCCCCCGCCCCCGCCGGCGCGAAGAGCGCCTGGAGGAGATCCTCGAGCTGCCCGAGGCGGTGTCGGGGGCCCAGCTCGAGCACGCGCTGGGGCTGCTGGTGGACCGCCTGCTCGCCCGGCCCGAGCGCCGCGCGCGCAGCCTGCGCGCGGCGGTGGTGTTCGCCGCCCTGGTGGAGGGGGGCACCTGGCGTGAGCGGGTGACTTTCCGCGAGGCGCTGGCCCAGCCCGTGCGCCTGCGCCTCGCCCTGGGCTCCCGGCTGGCCCTGCTGCCCGCTCCCGCGCAGGCGCTGGGGCTGGGGGTGGCCCGCTTCGGCCCGGCGGTCGGGGCCCAGCAGGCCCTGCTGGCCGAGCCCGCGGCGGCCCGGCGGGCGCGCCTGGGCGAGGCCGTCCACCAGGCCCGCGCCGCCGCCGGTCCCGAGGCCGCCCTGCGGGTCATCAGCGTGGATCCCGACTCACGAGTGCCTGAACGTCGAGCCCTGCTCGCCCCCTTTCCGGCATGACGGGGCCACGGCGCCTGAGCCGCCCCCGGCGCGTACGGGTGCGCGCCGCCGCCGGCGGCGTCCCCATCGACGTCGACGGGCGACCGGTCGACGGGGTGCGCGAATCATGGCTGGTGGAGGACCGCTGGTGGGGTGAGCCCCCGCTGCGCCGGCGCTACTGGGAGGTGGTGACCAACGCCGGGGCCGACGTGGTGGTCTTTCACGACCTGAACGGGGGCGGCTGGTTCGCCCAGCGCTGAGCCGCGCGAGTCGCCTGAGCCGATGACGCCGAGTATCGGGACCCCCTACGCGGAGCTGCACTGCCACTCGGCCTACTCCTTCCTGGACGGCGCCTCACTGCCCGAGGAGCTGGTGGGACGCGCCCTGGAGCTGGGCTATGAGTCCCTGGCCCTGACTGACCACAACGCGGTGTGCGGTTCCATGGAGCTGGCCCAGGCCGCCCGCTCGGAGGGCCTGCACGCCATCCACGGCGCCGAGGTCGCCCTCGACGACGGACGCCATCTGACCCTGCTCGTACGCGACGCCCGGGGATGGTCGAGCCTCTGTCGCCTGCTCACCCTGGCCCACCGCCACGACCGCGACCACCCCGCCTCCCCCACCGCCGTCTCGGTGGAGCAGGTCCAGCGTCACGCCACCGGGCTGGTGTGCCTGACCGGCTGTGCCACCCGGGGAGTTCACGACGCCGCCACCGTCTCACGCCTGCGCGACGCCTTCGGTCCCGCGGCCCTGCGCGTCGAGCTTCAGCGCCCCTACCTGCGAACCGACCGGGCACGCAACCGGGCGCTTGAGGCCCTGGCCCGCCGGCTGGGCCTGGCCTGCGTGGCCACCGGCAACGTCCACGCCCACTCCGCCGAGCGCGCCCAGCTCCAGGACGCCCTGGTGGCGGTGCGCCACCACCTGCCCCTGGAGGCCTCAGAGCCCCTGCGCCGAGGCAACCACTCCCACGTCCTCACCGGCCCGGCGGCGATGGCCGCCCGCCTCGCCGACCACCCCCGGGCGGTGGCCGAGAGCACCCGCCTGGCCCAGGAGCTGCAATTCGACTTAACAAAGGACCTGGGCTACCGCTACCCGGGAGCCGAGGACGAGACCGCCCAGCGCGAGCTCACCGGGCTGTGCCGTGCCCGCCTGGACGTTCGCTATCCCCCGTCTCCCGCCCACCCACTCAGAGAGCAGGCCCAAGCCCGCGTGGAGGAGGAGCTGCGGGTGATCGCGGCGCTGGGGCTGGCCGGCTTCTTCCTGCTTCACCACGACCTGCTGGTGCTCGCCCGCGAGGTGGCGCTGGAGGTGCGCGGACCCGACTGCGCGCGAGCACTGCTGCCCCCCGGGCGAGGACGCGGCTCCTCGGTGTCGTCGATCGTCTGCTACCTCACCGGCCTCTCTCACATCGACCCCATTCAGAATCAGCTCCTGCTCGGACGCTTCCTCCACGAGGACCTGGTGGCGCTGCCCGACATCGATCTGGACTTCCCGCGCGACGTGCGCGAGGTGCTCATCCCACGCGTGCACGAGCGCTACGGCCACGACCGCTCGGCGCTGGTGGCCGCCTTTCCCACCTTCCGCTCCCGGGGAGCCATCCGTGAGCTGGGCAAGGCCCTGGGCCTGCCGGCGCCAGACATCGAGCGCGTCGCCCGCAGCGCCGAGGACTTCGGCGCCGACGTCGAGGCCGACATCGTCTGCGCCCTGGGGCGCCTGCACGACGAGGGCTGGCGGCCCACCGGACGGTGGGCGTGGCTGGCGCGCCTGGCACGCGAGGCCCGCGGCCTGCCCCGCCACCTCTCCCAGCATCCGGGAGGGATGATCGTCTCCACCCGGCCGCTGATCGACTGCTGCCCGGTGGTGCCGGCGGCCATGGAGGGCCGCCAGATCGTCCAGTGGGACAAGGACTCCTGCGCCGATGCCGGCTTTCTGAAGATCGACCTGCTGGGGCTGGGGATGCTCTCGGCGGTCGAGCGCTGCGTGGAGACGATCGCCCACACCCGTGGGGAGCGCATCGACCTGTCGCGGATCGCCTATGACGACCCCCCCACCTTCGCCGCCATCCAGGCCGCCGACACGGTGGGGGTGTTTCAGATCGAGAGCCGCGCCCAGATGCAGTCCCTGCGGCGCACCCGCCCCGAGTCTCTGGACGACATCACGGTGCAGGTGGCGATCGTGCGTCCCGGGCCCATCCAGGGCGGCGCGGTCAATCCCTACATCGAGCGCCGCCAGCGCCTGCGCGAGGACCCCGACTACCGCATCCCCTACCCCCACCCCAGCCTGGAGGCGGTGCTCGTCGACACCCTGGGGACGATCATCTTCCAGGACCAGGTGCTCGAGGTCGTCCAGGCCTTCGCCGGATTTCACACCGGGGAGGCCGAGAGCCTGCGCCGGGCCATGAGCCGGCGGCGCTCCCAGGCGGCCATCGACCGCCACCGAGACCGCTTCCTACAGGGGGCCGCCCACCATCGCGGCGCCGACGCCGCCACCGCCCAGAGGGTGTGGGAGATGATCGAGGGCTTTGCCGGCTTTGGCTTTCCCAAGGCCCACAGCGCCGCCTTCGGACTGCTGGCCTACCAGTCGGCGTGGCTGCGCGTCCACTACGAGCCCGAGTTCCTGTGCGCGCTGCTCAACGAGCAGCCGATGGGCTTCTACCCCCCCGACAGCCTCATCCACGAGGCCCAGCGGCGCGGCCTGGAGGTGGACCGGGCAGACGTCAACGCCTCGGAGGTGCAGTGCACGGTCGAGGAGGGGCGCCACGTGCGCCTGGGTCTGGGATATATAGGCGGCATCCGCCGCCAGGAGGTCGACGCCCTGGTGGCCACCCGCCGTCAGGGCGGGCCCTTCGCCTCCCTGGCCGACCTGGCCGCCCGGGCCGGGGCGGGCCGTCCGGCGCTGCAGCGCCTGGCCTGGTCGGGAGCCTGCGATCGCCTGGCCGCCGGCGAGGCCGCGGGTGACGGGCGCATCGATCGCCGCACCGTCCTGTGGCGGCTGGGGGTGGCCACCCCGGGGCACCCGGTCAAGGAGGGCACCCAGCTGGCGCTGGGCCTGGACGTGCCCTCGGCGCCGGCGCTGCGCGAGCTCGACCGCTGGGAGGCGCTGATCGCCGACTACGCCACCACCGGGGTGACCATCTCTGACCACGCGCTGGCCATCCTGCGCCCCCGCCTGGGGGGCGTGACCACCAGCGCCGAGCTCGATGACCTGCCCCACGGGCGCCCGGTCACCGTGGCCGGGATGGTGGTCGCCCGCCAGCGTCCGGCCACCGCCCGGGGGGTGACCTTCTTGCTCCTGGAGGACGAGTGGGGCACGATCAACGTGGTGGTTCCCCCACCCGTCTATGAGCGCGACCGCCAGGCGGTGCGCGCCCAGCCCCTGCTGTCGGTGCGGGGGCGCCTGGAGAAGCCGGCGGTCGCCGGCGCCACCATCAACGTCCTGGCCTCGGCGGTGACCGCCCTGGACGCGCGGGAAGTCGCGGCGGCGTCAGACGAAGCGACGGCCACGGTGGCCCGGCTGTCCGGCGCAGGCGGCGCAGGCGGCGCAGGCGGCGCCGAGGATGAGCGCGAGGCGGCCGGAGACCTGCGCGCCGTCGCACCCCCCGTGCAGAGCTTTGCGTCAGGGCGGCGGCGGTGAGCGCGACCGTCAATCGGGCGCACGCCGGGCGCGATCGGAGACGATCAGCAGCAGCGCCACCAGGACGAAGTTCATGACCACCGACGAGCCGCCGTAGGCGACGAGGGGAAGGGTGACCCCGGTGAGGGGGATGACCTTGGTGACCCCCCCGACGATGACGAACACCTGCATGGCGACGATGAAGCTCAGCCCGGTGGCCAGCAGCTTTGAGAAGGAGTCACGCGCCAGCGTCGCCGTCTTCAGCCCGCGGGCGACGAACATGAGGTAGGTGAGCAGCAGGGCACTGGCACCGACCAGTCCAAGCTCGTTGGTGATCACCGAGTAGATGAGATCGCTCTCGGGCACGGGGAGGATGACGCTGCCGCTGGGCTGGCGCAGCAGCGACTGATCAAAGCCCGTGCCCACCAGCCCGCCGTCGGCCTGGGCGAAGAGCGACTGGGCGAGCTGGTAGCTGCCCCCGATGCGGTTGTAGAGCTGGGAATCGAAAGGATGCTCCCAGGCCAGCACGCGCTGGTGGACATGGGCCACGTGGGTGGAGACGTACCAGGCCCCCGCGGCGAAGAGCAGGAGCCCCAGGATGGGAAAGGACAGGCGCTCGGTGGCGACGTAGAGCAGGGCGAGAAACGCCCCGTAGAACATCAGCGAGGTTCCCAGCTCCCCGGTGACCAGGAGCATGGCCATCGCCGATCCCCAGATCACCAAGAGGGGGCCGAACTGCTTCATGGGGGGAAACAGGATGCCCAGGAAGCGGTGGCCGGCGGTCACCAGCACCTGGCGGTTGTCGCGCAGGTAGCTGGCCAGGAACACGACGATGGCGATCTTGGCCAGCTCCGCAGGCTGGAACTTGAGGGGTCCGAGCTTGATGTTCAGATAGATGCCGTTGACGTTCTCCCCCACCCCGGGCAGGCGAGGCACGAGCAGCATGGCGATGCCCACCACGGCGATCGTGTAGCGGTAGCGCTCCAGGGCGGCCAGGCGGCGTCCGCGCAGGGCGACGATGGTGATCGAGAACGCGACCAGGCCGGCCACGTACCACTGGGCCTGCTTGCGGGCCAGCACCGGGTCGATGCGGTAGACCATGACGATCCCCACGCTGGCCAGCACGGCGGCCAGGGGGAACAGGTAGGGGTCGGCGTCGGGCAGGGCGAAGCGGATGACCAGGTGGGTGGCCACGCACAGACCCAGGAACACCGCGCCGTAGGTCAGCGACACATTGGAGGCGTGGTTGAGGGTGATGCTGCGGTCGGCGCCGGTAGCCTGGTTCTGGGCCTGGATGAAGATGGCGGTGAAGCCGCCGGTGACCAGGAGGGCCGAGGGGATCAGGCCGATCAGCTCTCGGTTGCGGGCGCTGAGCACGCGCGCCAGGTTAGTGGCCGCCCCGGTGGGCGGCTCGGGCGAGCCGGCGGCGGCCATCGCTACCCTGCTTCTGATGATGACCCTCCGGTCACCGACCGCCATCGATGCCTGAACGTCCCCCCAGCCTGACCCGGGGAATGTGGAAGCGCTTCGCGCTGGCCACCGTGCTGGTGGTGGCCCTCACCGCGGGGGCCAGCGCCACCGCGGCGCTGCTGCAGGTCAACTCCTTCGCCAGCGTCGTCTTTCCCGCGCGCAACCACCTGCAGCTGGGCAACACGGTGGACTACGGCCCACCCGGATCGGCCCAGACCGTCCTCCTCGTCGGCTCTGACAAGCGGCCCCTGGCCAGGTCCGTCGACGCCAAGTCCCCCCCCCATACCGACACGATGATGCTCATCCGCATGGACCCCGCCCAGGGTGAGACCTCGGTGCTGTCCATTCCCCGCGACCTCAAGGTCACCATCGACGGCCCCCGAGGGCCCACCGTGCAGAAGATAAACGCCGCGTACTCGATCGGCGGGATCAGGCTCGCCCTATCGACGGTCAAGCGGGTGCTCGGGGTGCGCGTCAACCACGTGGTCGACGTCAACTTCAAGGGCTTTCGCGAGGCCGTCGACGCGGTCGGTTGCGTCTACGCCGATGTCGACCGCCACTACTTCAACAACAACGCCGGAGTCGCGGCCTTCGCCGGCTACGCCACCATCAACATTCGGCCTGGCTACCAGCAGCTGTGCGGTCAGCAGGCCCTGGACTACGTGCGCTTTCGCCACACCGACTCAGACTTCGTGCGCGTCGCGCGCCAGCAGGACTTCATCCGTCAGTTCAAGGAGCAGGTGGGCGTCCAGGGCCTGCTCGACAAGCGCAACCAGCTCGAGCACGTGGCCGGGGACTCGATCCAGACCGACATCCACGGCACGGCGGGCACCTTGGACATGCTCAAGCTCCTGGCCTTCTCGGTGGGGCGCCCGGTACGCCAGGTGCACTTTCAGGCCACCCCCGGTCCCTCCTTCGTCACCGCCTCTGGCTACGACATCCGCCACACCGTCCACGACTTCCTCTCCGGCGGATCGGCAGGGAGCCGTACCTCGCCCTCACCGGCGCCCGTGCCGGTGCCATCGGGTCGCCCGCGTGCGCACAGCCACCGATCCCATTCCCCCGGGGCACCCGGCCTGGTGGCCGCGTCGCGCTCAGACCAGGACCAGGCAGTCACCGCCACCGTCGGATCTCCCTTCACCTTCTACTACCCCCGGCTCACGCTCAACACCGCCAGTCAGGATCAGGTACGCCGCTATGGTCTGCGCGACGAGCAGCACCAGCTCCATCACGCCTTTCGCATCGTCTTCTCCCGCGGACTGGTCGGTGAGTACTACGGCCTGCAGGGCATGGACTGGCCCAACCCTCCCATCCTCACTCACCCCAGTGAGACGATGACCGTGGGCGGGCGCAGGCTCGAGCTCTACTACGACGGGCGCCACCTCAAGCTGGTGGCCTGGCGCACCCCCCACTCGGCCTACTGGGTGTCAAACACCCTGCTCGAGGGCCTGAGCAACCAGCAGATGCTGGCCATCGCCGAGTCGGCCGCCCCTCCGCGCTGACGCGGTCAGGTCGGCTCGTCGAGGACCCTGTTGACCAACCGATCGGCGTGGGCGTTCTCGGCGCGAGGCACCGACCGGATCGACCAACGCTCAAAGCCGCGCAGGGCGGCCATCGCATCCAGGTAGAGAGGACGCATCGCGGCGTGCTTGACCCGGTAGGCCCCGGTGAGCTGCTTGGCCACCAGCTCTGAGTCGTTTACGAGCTCAACCTCGTGGGCCCCGAGCACGTGGGCGCGACGCAGCCCGAGCAGCACGCCGCGGTACTCGGCGACGTTGTTGGTGGCCACTCCCAGTCGCTCGGCCGCCTCGTCTAGGACCTCCCCGCTCAGACTGGAGACCACCGCTCCGGCGGCGGCAGGTCCGGGGTTACCCCGCGCCCCGCCGTCCACGTGGACGACGACCTTCACGGGTTCACGAGGGCCGGGTCCAGCGTCGGTCAGAGCTCAGCGGCTTCCAGCGGCGGAAACTCGCCGGGAACACGCGGACGCCGGCGGTCGCGTATGAGGCGCTGACTGGCGTCGGCACCCCCACCGCCGTGGCGGCGCTCATGAGTGCGACGGTCGATGATGACCTTGACGTTCTCGTCGTCGGCGTAGTAGGCCGTGAGCTTGTCGAAGAGCTCATCGGCCAGGACCTCGGGGACCACGCAGTAGATCATCGTCGCCAGATGCTAATGGGTCAGGCCACGGGAACGAGCTCGCCGTAGGAGTCGGCGGCGGCGTTGGGCAGGTGGTCGTCGTCGCCGAGCTCTGAGAGCTCAAGGCCCTGGCCCACCACGCGAACCCCCGCCGACTCATCGGCCAAGTCGACCTCATAGCGATACCAGCACAGCTCCCAGCCCACGAGGATGCTGACCATCGCTCCCGTGTTGTCAGAGGGGCGCACGACCACGAAGGGAGCCCCCAGGGAGCGTGCCACCCCCGCCACCGTACGCGGGTGCTCAGAGCCATTGAACACGTCCAGGGCCCGCGCCATCTTCAGATCGGCGTTGGTGGGCACGGCGCGCACGTGGCGCGGCTCGCGGCGGGCCGGGACGGCGAGGGCGCCCGGCGCTCGACCCGAAGGCTCTCCCCCCGGGGCCTCGACGGGATCACCGCCGTTGCGGCGTCCGCGAGCCTCGCGCACCGCATCGTCGCCGCGCTGGCGCAGGCGCCCAAGCAGAGACCGGCCCCGATCGTGGCGCGGACGCACACCGACGGCGTCGTCGCCGCCCTCTCGGATCCAACCCTCGTGGGCGGCCCGAGCGCCACACAGCTCACACACCATCCGTCGCGATCCGCCGCTGAGGAAGACCTCGGCCTGCTCACCGCGCAGCAGGGTACGGCCGCACACCTCACAGGCAACGGGGACCTGGCTGGTGACTATCGACTTTCTGGTCATCCAGGGACAGGGTATCGGCTCACCGCGCCACCCCGGCCCCCCGACGCCGCCGGAGGCGGCCCCTATCCCTTATCCGTCAAGGCCTTTTGCGGGTGCGACCAAGAGCACGACGCGGCGACCAGAGAAATGGATCAGTGCAGACCCTCACCCTGCAGACGCGAGCGCAGGCGCAACACCGCCTTGGTGTGCAGCTGGGAGACGCGCGACTCGGTCACGCCCAGGACCTCGCCGATCTCACGCAGGGTGAGGTTCTCGTAGTAGTAAAGGGCCACCACCAGCTTCTCGCGCTCGGGCAGGCGGGCGATGGCATCGGCGATGCGATCCTTGAGCTCGGTGGCGTCGATGAGCTGAGCGGGATCGGGTGCGTCGGGGTCCTGCAGGGTGTCCAGCAGAGAGACCTGATCGCCGCTTGAGTCAGACACCGTCCACAGCTCGTCCAGCGCGGCCACCGAGGAGTTAGAGATCTGCAGCAGGGAGTCCTGAAACTCCTTGACCGTGAGACCGATCTCTCCGGCCATCTCCTCGTCGGTCGGCGCCCGGTGCAACTTGTGCTCGAGCTTTGAGTTGGCCCGCTCGATCTCGCGGGCCCGGGCGCGCACCGAACGGGGCACCCAGTCGATGGAGCGCAGCTCGTCGATGATGGCGCCCTTGATACGGGTGATGGCATAGGTCTCAAACTTGATCTCGCGACTGAGATCAAAGCGCTGGATCGCCGAGATCAAACCCCCCAGCCCGTAGGAGATGAGATCGGCCTCGTCGACGTGGGCGGGAAGCCCGGACGCCATCCGCCCCGCCACGTACTTGACCAGGGGGGCATAGGCGACCACCAGGCGCTCACGCGCCCGCTCGTCCCCGCTTCCCTTGTAGCGGCGCCAGAGCTCACGCAGCTCGACCGCTTTGACGTTGGTTTCCAGGATCCTCTCCGACTAGGCCCGTGGGTGACTGCTGCGATAGGCGCTGCGCAGCCGGGAAGACTCTACCCGAGTGTAGAGCTGTGTCGTCGAGATGCTGGCATGGCCCAGGAGCTCCTGAATGGCCCGCAAATCGGCTCCTCCCTCCAGCAGGTGGGTGGCAAAGGAGTGGCGCAGGGCATGGGGGGCGACGCGTCCGGGCACCCGGGCGTGACGCGCCCACACGCGCAGGCGACGACGCACGTCAGAGGTCGACAGGCGCCTGCCGGACTTCGACACAAACAGCGCCCGCTCGTCACCACCGTGGCCGTCGAGGGCCGGGCGGGCACGCTCCAGGTAGGCGGCCACCGCGGCCAGGGATGCCTCCCCAGCGGGAACCAGGCGGGTCTTTGCCCCCTTTCCCTCCACCCGCACCCGCTCGGCATCAAAGTCGATCGACTCGATCTGCAGGCCCACCAGCTCCTCGGCGCGCAGCCCGCAGGCGTAGGCGAGCTCAAACAGCGCCCGGTCGCGCAGCTCAAGGGCGGTGGAGGCGGGGATGCGATCCAGCAGGCGGGCAAGCTCCTCCGGGCGCAGCACCCGAGGCAGGCGAGCGGGGCGCTTGGGAGTCGGGATCAGTTGCGCCGGGTTGGCGGCGACCACGCCATGCTCGCGTAGGCAGGTGAAGAAAGCGCGTATCGCAGCCAGCTTGCGCGCCAGCGTGGAGGCGGCCACCCGCCGGTCTGAGAGCGACCCGGCGTAGCGGCGCAGGCCGCGCGGATCGACCGCGTCGGGCTCCACACCGCGTGCGTCACACCACCGGGCAAGCTGGGCGAGGTCAGAGCCGTAGGCGCGGCGTGTCTTGGGCGCCGCTCCGCGGCGGCGCAGATCTGAGTCAAACAGCTCGAGCGCGCGCGCCCAGGGCGCCGAGATCGGGGGTGGCGCGGCCGTCGGTGGCTGAGATGTCGGCCGCCTGGCGGGGCTTGCGGGAGGGGATGCGGGCGCCACCGTGGGTGATTCGCCGCTGTGGGGCGGCCTACCTGCACCGGTGGTCGCGGCGGCGGGCAACCCCGGTTCCTGAGCGCTACCCGGTTTGCCTCTTAGCGGTTCTTGGCCGGCGTCGGGCGCTGGGCGCCATTGGTGGACGCCGAGCGCGCGCTCGGGGTCGAGCGTCGCCTGCGCGGGGCAGGCGACGAGGAGGGGGCTGAGGGCGGGGGCGCCAGGTCGGCCAGCTCCTCCTTCAACCAGTCGATGAGCTTCCACAGGTCGGGCATCTGGTCGCGGTCGGAGATGATTCCGAAGTCCAGGCTGCCGCAGTAGCTCATGACGGTGATGTTCAGACCCATGCCGTCGGTGATCACCGACACCGGGAAGTTGGCCACCATCCGGGCTCCGGCACAGTAGAGGGAGATCTGGGGGCCGGGGACGTTGGAGATCACCAGGTTCCACGTGGGGCGCCCGGCGCCGCTGGTGGACAGTCGGAAGGTAAGCTGGGCGGCCCGGGCAAAGACGGCGGGGGGAATGAAGTGGTTGGCGTCCTGGAGCAGGTCAGCGGGCAGGGCGCGGTGATGGTCTTTCATGTCGCTCAGTGCGTCATGGGTGAGCGCCAGGCGCTTGACCGGGTCGGCCTCGCCAACGAACAGGGGGGCGCTCATGAGCAGGACGCGGTTTCCGTAGGTGCCGATCTCCTCACCGGTGCGCACCGACACCGGAACCTGAGCGACCAGGGGCTCGTCGGGAAGCTCGTCATGCTCGATCAGCCAGCGCCGGACGGCGCCGGCGCAGATCGACACCACCACGTCGTTGACCGTGGCTCCGTGGTGTGCCTTGGCGGCCTTGGCGGCGTCCAGGGAGAGCTGGCCAAAGACGAAGCGTCGATGGGCGGAGATGCGCCCGTTGAAGGAAGTACGGGGAGCGGTCAGCCGCTGCGCGCCCGACGCGGCGCCCCGACCCCCCACCAGGCGCTGGGCGCGGGAGGCAAGCCCCCCGACCAGGCCAGCGCCGGGGAGGGTGCCGAAAGGAGTGGCCGCCAGGTTGGGCAGGGCGCGAGGCAGGGAGCGCAGCACCCGCAGCGGATAGCGGGGGACCCCGAGCATGCCGCGCGCGAGCATCTCCAGGCTCCCAGGCATCTCGTCGGGCTCGCCCTTCCAGTCGTGAACCCCCGAAAGCGACGGCCCGTCGGCACCCAGGTCGAGTAGTAGCCCCATGATCTCGGCCCCGGACATACCGTCGATCAGGGCATGGTGGATCTTGGTGAGCATGCCCACGTGGCCCGAGCGCAGACCATGGATCAGATAGAGCTCCCACAGGGGGCGGGCTCGGTCCAGTGGCCGCGAGGCGATGCGCGCCACCTGGTCGGCGAGCTGGACGTCAGAGCCGGGCCGGGGCAGGGCGAGCTCGCGGACGTGGAAGTCCAGGTCAAAGCCCGAGTCATCGACCCAGTAGGGGTAGTCAAGTCCCAGCGGCACTTCGGCCAGACGCCAGCGCAGCGGCGGCAACAGCGGCAGGCGCTCGGCCACGACGCTCTGGATGTCGGCGACCGACAGCCGCCCGTCGGGGGTGGTGGAAGGGTCCAGTATGGCCAGGCCGGCGACATGGCCGGACTGGCGATCATTCTCCAGGGCCAAGAACTGCGCGTCAAGACTGGTCAGCTGTCGCATGTCGTCCTCCTCTGCGCGAGTATCTCAGACCCCGCTCGATGATGTGAACGCAGAGCCCGCCCTGCGCGGTTGTGGGCCTGGGGCCATCAGGCGAGCCGACTCAGGCGCGGTGGCGCGCGGCGCGCGGGGTGGTGATGGCCGCCGGCCCCAGCCTCGCCACCGAGCCGGCAAGCGTGGCGTCCCCGCCAGCCTGCTCGGACCCTCCCAGCAGAGACGCCAGCCGGCGCTCGAGCTCGGACCAGTCCTCGGCGCAGACGATCGCCTGCTCCTCGTCACACAGGTCGCGGTTCCAGGGATGGCTGATGGTGGCCGCCCGGATGCCCTGCTCAAGGGCTCCCTCCAGGTTGAGGGGGCTGTCGTCTATGAGCAGGCCGATGTCGATCTCCGCGCACCGCGCGAGCTTGTCGTAGGAGCAGTAGAGCTCGTCGTAGGGAAGCCCGATGCGCTGCAGCCACCGCGCGGTGGCGGCGTGGGCACCGGTCGCCCGGTGACTGGTGATGTGGATGAAGTGACCGGCCTCGTGCCAGCGGCGCACCGCCTCGACCGCTCCGGGATAGGGGTGGGCGCCGACGACGGCGTCCTCGAGGTGGGTCTCGGCGACGCACGCCTTGAGCTGATCGGGACGCAGCCGGGTCAGCCCCCAGGTGATCTGCTCGTCGTAGGGCAACTCGATGCCAAAGCGCCGCCGGGCCGACTCCGAGAGCACGTCCCAGTAGTGATGCAGAGTGGAGTCGACGTCGATGGCGATGCGCATGACACGGTGACCGGCTCGCGGTGGATGAGGTCGGGGTGCTACCGGCGAAGCAGGCACTCGCTACCTTAGCCCGCCATGGCGACGACTCCCACGTCGATCCCCGATCCCTCCGGCGACGACTATGGACCGTCGGCCCGGTCACGCTGGCTAGACGTCGACTGGCGCGAGCACCAGCGCTGGATCACCGTCGGCGGAGGACCGGTCAACGTCATCGAGATGGGCTCCGGGCCAGTGTTGCTGTTCATCCACGGCCTGGCCGGCTCCTGGCAGAACTGGCTGGAGCAGATCCCCGCCTGCGCCGAGCGCCACCGGGTGATCGCCCTGGACCTTCCGGGCTTCGGGCACTCCCCCATGCCCACCGAGAAGATCTCGATCACCGGCTACGGACGGCTCATCGACGCCCTGTGTGAAGAGCTGGCGATCGACGCCGCCGCGGTGGTGGGCAACTCCATGGGTGGCTTCATCGGTGCCGAGCTCGCCCTCGCCTTCCCCCAGCGCGTCGAGCGCCTGGTGCTCGTGTCGGCGGCGGGCCTGAGCATCGAGCACATGCGCAACGAGCCCGCCCTGGCCGCCCTGCGCCGGATGGAGAGGATTCTCACGTTCTACACCGGCTGGGTGGCCGCCCACTCCGACAGCTTCGTGCGTCGGCGCCGGTTGCGCCAGGTCCTGTTGGCCACGGTGGCCCGCCATCCTGACCGGCTTCCGGCGCCACTGACCGCCGAGCAGGTGCGCGGCTCGGGCAAGCCGGGCTTCATCGACGCCCTCGACGCCCTGACCGGTTACCCCATCCGCGACCGTCTCACCGAGGTCGCCTGCCCGACGTTGGTCGTGTGGGGAAGCGACGATCGACTCGTGCCCGTCGGTGACGCCGCCGAGTTCGAGCGCCTCATTCCCAACGCTCGCAAGGTGATCTTCGAAGACACCGGGCATGTCGCCATGCTCGAGCGTCCCGATCGCTTCAACTCAGAGCTCGAGCGCTTCCTCAAGGAGTGACATGCCGCGCCCAGCGCCCTGGTGACGATCCACTTGAGCTAAAGGCCCGGGCCAGGGTGTCGCGGGGGTGGGTCAGGGTCACTCAGACGGTGGTTACCGCGCCCTCAGAGGCGCTTGACACCTGGCGCGCGTACTTGCCCAGCACCCCGGTGAGGTCAGGGTTCTCGGGGGCCCGGTAGGCCGCCACGCGGGCGGATATCTCCTCGGCCTCAAGTGCCACGTCCAGGCGTCGGGTATCGACGTCGATGGTGATGCGATCCCCTTCGTGGACGGCGGCGATGGGACCGCCGCGCACCGCCTCGGGCGCCACGTGACCTGCCATGAAGCCGTGCGTGGCTCCCGAGAAGCGCCCGTCGGTGAGCAGGGCAACCGACTCCCCCAGCCCGACCCCGACCAGTGCCGCGGTCACCGCCAGCATCTCTCGCATCCCGGGGCCGCCTGCCGGGCCCTCGTTGCGGATGACCAGTACGTCTCCGGGGTGGATACGTTGACCCGTCACCGCCGACATGGCCGCCTCCTCGCCTTCGAACACGCGCGCCGGCCCCTCGTGGTGGCGACGCTCGTGGCCGGCCAGCTTGACCACGCAGCCCTCCGGTGCCAAGGATCCCTTGAGAATGGCCAGTCCGCCGGTGGCCTTCAGCGGGTCAGACAGAGGCCGCACCACCTCCTGACCCTCGGTCTCTGGGGCGCCACGGGCATGCTCTCCCACGGTCTGGCCGGTAACCGTGGGCGCTTCCTGGTGCAGGAGTCCCGCCTGCAGCAGTCGCTTGGCCACCAGGCCCACGCCGCCGGCCCGGTAGAGATCGACGGCGACGAAGCGACCGCCCGGACGCAGATCGCACAGCAGGGGAGTGCGCTCACTGATCCGGTCGAAGTCATCGATGTCAAGCTCGACGCCCGTCTCGCGGGCCAGGGCCAGGAGGTGCAGGACCGCATTGGTGGAGCCGCCGCTGCAGGCCACCGCAGCGATGGCATTCTCCAGGCTGTCGCGAGTGATGAGGGCGCTGGGGAGCAGTCCGCGACGAAGCACGTCCATGACGAGCGCCCCGGCCTGGCGAGCCACATCGGCTTTGCTGGCGTCGGTGGCCGGGACCATGGCAGAGCCCATGGGCGAGATCCCCATGACCTCGAAGGCCATGGCCATGGTGTTGGCGGTGAACTGCGCCCCGCACGCACCCGCACCGGGAGAGGCGACCGATTCGAGCTCGGCGAGCTCCTCGTCGGTCATCTTCCCGGCGGCGTGGCGGCCCACCGCTTCGAATACGTCCTGGATGGTCACGTCGCGGCCCTGGAAGCGGCCGGGGTTGATCGAGCCCCCGTAGAGCATCACCGCGGGAACATCGAGGCGGGCGAGGGCCATGACGGTGCCCGGGATCGTCTTGTCACAACCGCTGAGCGCCACCACCGCGTCGAACAGGTGGCCGCGGCCCACGA
>JAABUU010004558.1_pt1 | contig 16225 bp, 11 predicted proteins | sample 5559301 | NCBI WGS metagenome assembly JAABUU01 (sample SAMN10711884, study PRJNA513360) | rock metagenome | isolation source: Antarctica rocks | place: Antarctica: Victoria Land, Richard Nunatak white | reverse complement strand
ACCACAGAGGCCATGGCCGTCGTGGAAGCGCAGGTCACGCGGCTGCCCGCGCTGGATAAGTGGTTCGTCGATATTCCCTATGTCCCCGGAGATCTGCGGGATGCGTAACTATTTCCGCGTCCCTAAGCACATGACCATAAGTTCGGCACGGTTTTCGCGCCTGGATCACGCCCAGATAAGCCATACCAGACTTGTGGACACCTGCTTAGTGTAGATCGCCGCCGCCGCCCCTTCGACAACCATACCCTCGGTGATGGCATCTTCCGTGGAAACGCCGAGCTAGAGCGGCTTCAGATGACTTCGGGCATGGCGGCCGTCGGCGACGCGGGCCGCGGCGCGGAGGTCTCTTTCTGGTACCAGAACGCGGTGGACGCGATGTCGTCCTGCAACGGCAGATACCGCCGGCCGGAACGCCAGCCCAAGGCCTGGATGGTCACACGTAGATCGGACTGGAAGCGGATGGGGTCCATGATGTGCCAGCGATACATGCCGAAGCGGGGCTGCGACCGATAGAGCCCATCCGGCCGCAGCACTTGATTCAGGCCCAGGAACGGCGTTGTAAACGGGGTGTAGCCCTGCTCCGGCACGTCGAAGTTCCAGGCGCCGCCGAAGTAATCTTCGGTCCCCGTCCCGCAGATCGTCGGATACGCCTCGTCGCCGTCGAGATAGAACTTGATCTCCCCTTCGCCCCACCAGCCGGAGTTATGCGCGCCCCAGGCGATGTAGGAGCCCACGTAGTGCCCACTGCCCTGGATGCCGTCGAGCAGCGTGTGGACCTCTTTGTCGGGCAGGGGATTGCTGCGCCGCCACTGGGCATGGAAATAGGCCGCCTCCTCCGGTACCTGGGTCAGTGTATAGTCGATCTGGTAGTAGAGGATGGCCTCCTGGTCGGAGAGGCTCTCGATTGTGATGCGCGCGGCCTGACGGAAGGGCATCTCCCAGTAGCTATTGAAGCCGCCGTGGGGATTGACCGCGATGGGCAGCGAGCTGACCTGGCTATAGACGCCCCAGCCGTTACAGAAGAAATCGCCAAGCGGGACCTCGACGGCCGGCCGCGCATCATTCTCCCAGTACATGCGCAGCAGCAGATGGCGCCAGTGCTGTGGATGAGTCGTCAGCCAGATGTGCTGGATCGCGCCTGAGCCGGTGATGTCGGCCAGCGTCGCCGTCGCGCCGGGTTGAATGGCGATGCTGGGCGAGATTTTCCAGCCCTGCCCCAGATCACGCGCCGGCTGGGCGCCCGTGCCCACGGTCGCCATGCCCCCGCGGCCCTTCTCGCCAGTGGGATTCTCTGGGCTGATCGAGCGCGTTTGCGCGGTCGAGAGATACGATAGATTGCCAAGACCCATACCGAGTCCGTTGAACTCGCTCATCTACTATCCTTTCACGATTTCAGACCGAACATCGTCACGCTCGCAACACCGTCACGTTGAAAGACATTGTACCTGGATAGTCATCACCCGACCTCTGAGAGCGTCCCATGCGTGCCGACGCGCCACGCCCGTGAGCCAGCCTCGAGTGTATACCCATCCAGGGCTCCGCCCCGTACGGTTAACGACGGGCGTACCACACCGTCCTGTCCACGGGTCTGCGCGTAGACGCCCCAGGCTGCCCCACAGCTGAACACACCGCGGAAGTGGTCCTGGTTGATGGCGGGGTCGAAGCGCAGGACTTTGTGGCCGGCGTCGCAGCTGAAGCCGCTCAACGCGGGCAGCAGCGCCCAGCTGGCCATCGAGCGCGCGTAGTGGTGACCGCACTCGACCTCATCCCACGGATTGCGCCGGTAACCGTCGTGACGCGCGCGCACGGCCTGTACCAGGGTGAGCCCGTCCTCCACGCGCCCTTCGTAGACTAGGTGCGCGGCGACATGGTATTCGACGCCTGTCCACACTTCGTCGGAGTAGACGAAGGGCAGGCGCGGCTGGCCTCCTCTGGGCCAGGTACATAGCAGCAGCCCTGCCTCGTCGAAGAACGCGTAGGCGCGCTGCACGTTGACGTGATTGCCCAGCGGCTGGCGGAAATTGTAGCGGTAGATCGCATCGAGCGCGGCCCCGACCCGTTCCGGCGACGCCACATGGCCGAGCCCAGCCACGTGGGCCAGCAGTTGCCCGAACACCTGATCGGAGAGACAACCGTCGCCGTGCTGATAGGGGTAGGCGTCCACGTCGTCCAGGCGCTGGCGGTAATAGTCGCCGTTCCACAGCAAGGCGTCGAGCCGCGCGGCGCTCCGCTCGCGCTGCGCACGATAGCGCGCCGCCGCGTCGTGATCTTCCAGGCGCGCGGCCATGGCCTCCGCGGCGGCGAGCGCTCCGAGCAGCAGCACGCCCGTCAGCGGGTTGGGGCCGTGGAACTCGATGTCGTAGGTGTTGTGCTGCTCCCCGTCCAGGACCCCATCGCCGTCCGTGTCCCACGTCGCCAACGCGTAGCGCAGCGTTTTTTGCGCGTTGGGCCACAACGCGGCCAGGAAGTCGCGATCGCCGGTGAGCGCGTAGGTCCGCCAGAGGCGGATGAGGGAGGCCATCTGCCCGTCCGCCGCGGCGTGCCGCAGCGGCCAGATCGTCCCGAAAGCTTTCTCCGCGCGGAACCGCATCTTACCCAACGCGTCCACCTCATCAAGGAACGCCGTGCGCAGCATACTGGCCTCCAACGTCGGGAAGAGGAAGGCCAGCGTCTGCGCGTAGGCCCACACATGCGTGCAACTGCCGTGGCACGAGCCGCCGCGGTCGAAGCAGCCCTCCCAGCCGAAGAACCGGCCGTCCTCCAGCCAGAAGCAGGTGTTGCTGCGCAGCACGGCGATATTGCTGGACAGCGCGTCCACGACGGCGGCGGGCAGCGTACTCTCGAACAGGGCGTCGCGGAACTGGAGTGTCGTCTCCTCGAGCCGCGGGAGATGTGCGGCCACATGGCGCGCGACCGCCCAGGCGTCGTCGAAGCGCCCGGCGTAGCGGACGCGCGTCGTCGGCGGACGGTCCGGCGCGGCCTCGTTCCAGCCGTCGACGCGGTTGGGGACGTACCAACTCAGGATAAACGTGATGGTGCGGGTCTCACCCGGAGCAAGCTCGACCGGGACGCCGACGGAACCGGGGTCGACGTTGACCACCTCGGGGCCAACTGGGCCGCGCCGCACGGGTTCGTCGCTATCCGCGGCCGTGAAGCGGCCATCCTCCGCCAGGTCATCCCAGAACGCGCGCAGGCTATCATACCAGCCGCCGCGCGCCCACGCCGGCTTGGCCGTCGTTGGCGTGTCCAGCGTGACCAGCGCCGCGTTGCCGTAGGCGAGGTCCGCGGGGGGGAGCGGCGGCCCCTCGAAGAACACGCCGCGCGCTACATCATCGTCGCGCCACGTATTACGGCCCTCGCCCCGCGGGTCACCGCGCAGGTTGCCGAACTTGTCGGTCCCCGCGAAAGACACCGGGTTCAGCATCGAGGCGACTACGGTCGCGCGCGCCGTCGTCGGACCGGGATTGCTGAGCCGCCAGCGAAACACGGCGCAGGGCAAGCCGGAGGCGTCGGGATCGAGCGGCACGAATGGCGTGTAGGCCAGTAAATCGGCGTGGACCGGCACGTCGGGGTCGCGCAGCTCTAACTCGGCCGTCGGGTAGCGTCCGCGGAAGCGGCTCGCGGCGAAGCGCGGCAAGCCGCCGCCCAGGTTGGGATGAATGCCGTGTGAGCCGGCATAGGGCGGCGGGATACGGCCCTCCAACACGCGCGTCACAGCCGGCTGCCCGTCCGCCCGCGCCCAGAGCGTGAAATGGGTGAAGGGCAACGTCAAGCCCTTGCGCGGCTCGTTCCAGACCTCAAAGTCCCGTAGGTCGCCGCGCGCGCCCATCGATATGTTGCCCGTCCCGATCCCTCCGAGAGGAAACGCCACCTGCGTGGCGTCGGGAGCGAACCACCCCGTATCGCTGCGCCGTAGCTCCTCGTCCTTTATGACTGTCGTGACTACCATAAGTCCTGGCCTCCTTCTCAACAAACGCTATGGTGTTTTGCGCACCGACCGCGGGTCCTTGCCGCTCCACCAAGGTTTAACATCCACGCAGAGGATGGAAATGCGGCGCGGGCTACCCCTTCAAGCCCGTCAACGTAATTCCTTCCACGATATAACGCTGCCCAATGACGAACAGGGCGAGCACCGGCACGATAGCCATGCAGACACCGGCCAACATCACGGCCGGGCTAGTACCCGCATACTGGCCCTGAAGCAGGCTGAGTCCAACCGGCAGCGTCAGATTGCTTGGCGTGTCCAAAAAGATTAAGGGGCTAAAAAAGTCGTTCCAGAAAAAGTTAAAGGTGAAGATCGCCAGCGCCGCGAGCGCCGACGTAGAGAGGGGCAAAACCACGGTGATCAGAACGCGCAGCAGCCCCGCGCCGTCGACGATGGCCGCTTCCTCGAGCTCGCGCGGAATAGTGAGGAAGAATTGGCGCAGGAGGAAGGTGCCGAACGCGCTCCATAGTCCGGGCAGGATCAGAGACGCATGGTTATCGACAAGCCCGAAGTCCTTCATCAGGATATACAGAGGGATGATCGTTACCTGGCTAGGCACCATCAGCGACAAGAGATAAATGCCGAAGATAATGTCTCGTCCGGGGAAGCGTAGCCGGGCAAAGGCGTACGCGGCAAGTGTGCATGTTACCAACTGCCCGATGGTGTTGAGGCCGGCCACCTTCAAACTGTTGAGAAAGAATTGGCCAAACGGAACCTGCGACCACGCGGACACGAAATTGTCGGTGACGAACGGGTGCGGTATCCACACGGGCGGACTCGCATAGACGCTCGTTTGATCTTTAAACGCGCTCGATATCATCCAGATAAAGGGGATAGCAATAAGGGCAACGATAATCGTTAAGAGGATGTAGAGGAGAATCCTCACGAGGGATCGTCGCACGACGGCCGCATGCCACGTTGTGCTTGTCGAGCCGCTGATCGACCCGCTGGTCGCGCTCATCTCTCACTCCTTGGCCTTGTCGTTTCAGTCAACGGCAACAGAGTACCGACTAGTAGAAGACCCAGCGGCGGCTCAGGCGTACCTGGAAGAAGGTCAGCACCGCCAGAATAAGGAAGAGCATAAACGCGATCGTCGAGGCATAGCCGAATCTGAAGAAGTGGAACGCCGTATCGTAGATGTAGTACACGATCGTGCGTGTGGCGTCGCCGGGCCCACCTTGCGTCATCACATAGGAGAGGTCAAAGAATTGGAATGCGCCGATTAGATTGATCACCAGGACAAAGAACGTTGTCGGTGACAGGAGCGGTAGAGTGATCCAGCGGAACTGCGCCCATTCATCGGCCCCATCAATCTTGGCGGCTTCATAGAGTTGCGCCGGGATACCTTGCAGGCCCGCCGCGAACACCACGAATGAGAATCCGACGTTGCGCCAGATATCGACCATAATCAACGACGGTAGCGCATTCGCACTGGAGTCAAGCCAGGCGACCGCGGGCAACCCGATGTTCCCCAGGTAGTAGTCCACCAGTCCCAGGGTGCTATTTAGCAACCAACTCCAGATGATCCCGATGGCCACACCCGACACAATGACAGGAAAGAATATAATGGACCGAAAAATGGTTTGGAGCGCACGGCGAAGGTAGCGTGTCACGACCACGGCCAGGAAGAGCCCCAGCACTGTTTTTCCTGCCACGTCACCCACCGTAAAGACAACCGTGTTGAGCAGAACGGTCCCTACCTGCTTGTCGTGGATGAGGGTTCTATAGTTTTCGAAGCCGATAAACCGACCAACCGATAACCCGTCCCATTGGAAAAAGGTCAGCGTCAAGCTCGCAATGAGCGGGCCAGCCACAAAAACAAGGAAGAGGATGGCGCTAGGCAGCAGAAACAAGAGGCCCGCGCGCGTCTCACGACGCCGCAGCGAGCCCCTATTGAACTGGGGCGCGACAGCGGGCGGCACGGTAGCCTCCCGCACGCTGGAGTCCAAAGGCATGAGTAGTTCACTCCTTCGTGTACGTCTCTCTTCGTCGCCAAGGGGTCGAGAGACTCGGCGCGGGTAGCGCGGCGCTCCTCGACCCCTCGGCTTTCTACACGACGAGGGCGCGGTTAGACCGGCTTCGTCAGGATGCTTGTGATCTGCTGATTAAGCGATTGCAGCATCGCTTGCGGCGTCATCTCGTTTGCCATCATCTTAGTGTAGACACCATTGAGCGCGCTCTCAACCTCGTTGAACTGGGCCGGCGCCGGAAGCGATTCCGCCGCGGCCAACGAGTCATAGTAGATGCGGAAGTTGTGAGGGGGAATCATCAGCGTGGCATCGTTGGCCACGGAGCGGCGTGACGGGATGCCGAAGCCGAGTTGCGCGCCATAGCGTGACGCCTGCGCGCTGCTCAGGAACTTGATGAATTTCCATGCTTCTTCTGGATACTTGCTGTGCTTGAAGATAGGATGCGCGCCCACACCGAAGATCGTCTTGCGCCCCGAACTCAGTTGGGGGAGATACTGCACGTCATAGTCCGAAAAATGCGCCGGCTGGAAGGTGGTGACGGGCCAGCGGCCCGCCCCGATCATGCCGATACGCGCGGCCTCAAAGAGCGGAAAGTCCGGGGAACCGAGCCGGGGCGATGTCTTCTCTTTCCAGACGAGATCTTGCAAGAACTGCATCGCCTTGACGTTCGCGGGATTCGTGGCCGTCGGCTTCGTCCAGGCGCTGTTGTAGAGATCGCCGCCCGCCGCGTACATCCAGGCGACGATGCCGAACGTCCCGCCGGCCCAGGGGTTGAAGCCGTACGCGCCGGCGGCGCGCAACTTTCGCCCGACGGCCATGAAGTCGTCGCCCGTCCAGGTCGAGCGCGGCGGCGCGATGCCGGCCTTCTTGAACAACTTGGTGTTGTAGAAGATGACCATGTTGTTCCATTCGAAAGGAAGCGCGAGTTGCTTGCCGTTGTATTTGAAGACATTGACCAGCTTGGGGCTGACATCGCTGAAGTAATCCCCCATCTCGTGCGCGTCACGCTTGATAAAGGAGTCTAGCGGCAACGCAAGATCTCTGGCCCCGAAGAGTCTCGCGCCTTCGGTCGCGATGCGGATGACGTCGGGGGCGCGCCCTCCGGCGACGAGCGTCAAAATCTTTGCGAAATAGTCACTCCACGTCGCACCGGTGAAGAGCATTACATTCACGTTGATGGTCGGATTCTGGGAATGAAACAGCGCGGCGATCTTCTGGAAGGTGGCCTGATCCGCCGCCGCTCCGTTGATGGTCATACTGATCGTGACGGGCGCGCTACGGTTGATGTTGATACTGCGTAAGCGTTCCCGGTCCGCGAAGGCGAGCGCGGGGGCGCCGTCAAGGATCGCGCCTCCCGCGGCCACGCCGGCGGCAACCTTTGCCGCGCTTGTCAAGAAGCTATGGCGATCGATGCCCACGCTACGACGCGCGTCCGGCGGCGCGGAATCGGCGCTTGACCCGGCGACACTCGTAGTGGACCTCGGATCGACCGGTGATTGGGGTTGCTGAGCCATAACAGTCTACTCCCTTGTATGTCTATACAAAGCTCATCATCATAGAGTTGTAAAGCTAGTACCGTCCGACGGAAATGGCTCCGCAGAAAAGGCACTCGATCTTCGCGCTGCTCACGGGCGAACGGGCCGCTAAATGTGCGGAATGTTTTCAGGCGAAAGGTACTAGTCGTATGGCAAGGCTATCATGGCCCGCCTTCTACAATCAGCGGCGCCCTATGGGCCTCCTCACCTCCTTCCATTGGTACGTACAAGCGCGGTGATTCCGTTCTACCGGTCCGGCTTCCCTCTTTTAGGCCGTTGCTGAGAGGCGCCCGACGCCGCTGGACTCTCGTACGATGAGTTCGGTATAGAGCACTGTCTTGCTCGGCAGGACAGCGGCGCCGTCAATTAAAGCGGCGAGCCGTTGCACGGCCGCTGCACCGATCGCCTGCCCCGGTAAGCGCACCGTGGTCAGCGCCGGCGTGACGTGCGCGCTCTCGGCGATGTCGTCGAAGCCCACCAGGGCCATATCGCCGGGGACATACAGGCCCGCATCCTTGAGCGCGTCCAGCGCGCCGAGAGCTGTTTTGTCGCTAATGGCCACGATAGCCGTCGGCCAGTCGGCCCGCGGCAAGGCCAGGAATGATTGCGTTTCGCGATAGCCCTTGCGCGGGCTTCCGTGCAGGGGCTTGACCATCAACCGCGCATCGGGCGATTGACCGGCTTGATCGAGTGCGCGCAGGTAGCCCTCCCGCCGCTCGACCAGCGTCTTGTACTTGCGTGGCCCCTGCAACAAGGCGATGCGCTCGTGACCCAGGTCGATGAGGTGGCGTGTGGTGAGATAGGCCCCGGACACGTTGTCGGCCAGCACGCACGGGACGTCCAGCCCATCTACGTAGTTATCGGCAAGCACGAGCGGGAGCCCGGTCCGCGCGAGCGTGCGGATGTAGGCGTCGGACATATCGCCGCCGCCCAGCGCCACCAGGCCGCTGACCTGCTGCTCGGTCACCATCGCGGGCAGCGCGGTCGTCCCCGGCTCGACACTGGACAGCAGCACATGATAGCCCAGGCGGCTGGCCTCGACTTCGATTCCGTGGACCATCAGCCCAACCAGCGGATCACTGTACGCCGGGACGGGCAAGCGCTCAATCAGCAGGCCGATGAGCGGCCGTTGTCCGCGCCGCTGATAGCCCAGCCGGTCGATCGCGGCGAGCACGCGCCCGCGTGTGTCGTCGCCGACGCCAGCCTTGCCGTTGAGCACGAGCGAGACCGTGGCCAGCGACACACCGGCCTCGTGGGCCACGTCGCGTACGGTCGAACGCGTCGCCATAGGCGCCTCGCTAAACGTGTTCACTAAATCTTAATTGCATTCATTTGCTTATCTTTAGGGCCAATCATAGCCCATCGTTGTGGTCTTGTCAAGCCCTTTTCCGCCCTTTTCTTTAGCGTCACGTCAAGTGGGAACCTTGACAACACGGGCGACGCAGGTTATGATCGAGGAAAACCGATTACGTAACCGATTGGCGAGAGAAAGGAGGTGGAGAACCGCCATAACCCGTACGACATGGCGTTTCGGCGGCCCCAATACCGACCGACCGTAACCCTATCGCCGCGCCTAGCGGAGACCGCATAGCCCTGTTATGTTAGAAGATAAGGAGGATGGACATGCGAATACGTCCCACCATCACCGCGCTGACGTCACTGCTCGTGGCGGTGACTATGGTCACGACCGCGGCGCCAAAGTTGGCGACCGCGGCGTCAGTTCCCACCGTAGCGTCGGCTCCCACCATGGCGGCGACCGCCACCGTGGCGGCGGATCTGGCGCCCGTGACGCCAACTGAGACCGTGATGACGACCGCCACCATGGCGCTGAAGGCGAAGGCGCCGAAGCTGGCGATCGTGGCGCAGACGTCCCCCATCACGCCGCCGCTGAGTACGTTCTTCGCGACAGCGGCGGAGGAGTCTTTTTCGACCTATCAGATGCACGGCGGCGACGGCGACCTGTGGCCCTCGTGTTGGTCCAACGACGGCAATCTCTACGCCGCCAACGGCGACGGTACCGCGTTCAGCCCGTTCCAGGGGTTCAATTCGCGGCACGACATGGTGGTGAGCCGTATCAGCGGCAGGCCGCCCCGCCTTATCGGGACGACGTTGAACACGAACGTAGGCACGATCTATAGCCCCGGCCCTTACAATCGCAAGCCGACCGGCATGGCTTGCGTGGGCAACGCCATCTACCTGGCCTTCCAGAACCTGAATTACCAGACGTTCGGCGACGCGCCGGCCGCCTCGGTCGCCAAGTCCACCGATCACGGCCTGACCTGGACGTGGGACCCGACAACGCCGATGTTCGATAACCACGTTTTCACCACCATCTTCTTCTTGGATTATGGGAAGAACTATGCCCACGCCATCGACAACTATGTCTACGCGTATGGCCTCGACAACAACTGGCGCGAGCAGCAGAAGATGTACCTGGCGCGCGTGCCCCAGACGAGCATCCAGGACCGCGCCGCCTACCAGTTCTACACGGGTACCGATAACAGCGGCCAGCCGACCTGGTCGCCCAACATCGCGGCCAAGGTTCCGGTGCTGGAAGATGACCGCTTGCTCTATCCGCAGACGTTCGGCGACTTCTGCTGCACCAAAAACCCGGTGCTGGGGCAAGGCGGCGTGACCTACGACGCTCCGCTCAAACGATATATCTTCGCCTCGTGGTCGTTCGCGACTCACGAGCTCTACGAGGCGCCACAGCCGTGGGGGCCGTGGAGCCTGTTCAAGTCCAAGGACTTCGGTCCCCTCGGGACCACCGGTCCCGCGCCATTGGTGTACAATCGCGGCCAGTATGGGACCAATATCCCGTCCAAGTTCATCAGCAAGGATGGCAAGACCCTGTACTTGCAGAGCAACGTGTGCTGCTTCGGCGATTCCTACACCTACTCCTTGCGCAAGCTGTATGTCCAGCCCTATACGCCCACGACGCCGACGAACGGACCGGACGACGCGAATAACCTGGCCATGACGGGCGACGGCACGCGGGCCACCAGCAAGAGCACGCACTTCGGGACGCTGTGCGGCCTGAACTGCTACGACACGCTCAGCGACGGCATCACCACGACGCAGAGCGAAGACGACTTCGACCAGGAGGTCAAGCCGGTCGACTGGTGGGGCTATACCTGGAACCATGCCTACAACATGAATAAGGTCGTGTACACGACGGGCCTCGTGTTCCCCGACGGCGGCTGGTACAGCAGCGACTTGCATGTACAGGTGCGGCAAAACTTCAAGTGGGTCGACGTGAGCGGCCTGTCCGTCACCCCCACGTATCCGTATAGCAGCACTGCGGGCGCGCACGTACCCTACACGTTCACGTTTAACGACATAGCGGGCGATGGGGTGCGCATCATCGGGGTACCGGCATCCGACCCCGGCGATCACTACTTCACCTCCATCAGCGAGCTGGCCGTCTACAATGCGTCGCACATGGGTGACCCGCCGCCGGGGGCGGCCACGCCCGAACTCGGCAGCGGCGAATTGCTGGTCACCGGCCTGGCCCCGCTCCTCGCCTTTGGCCTCTACCGCCGGCGGCGCGCGGCGGCCCGCCGTAGCAAGAAGGGGCCGGCGGCATAACCGTTCCCTCTACATGCGGTACCGGCTACATGCGTTATCGGCGCCCCGCGCGAGGGTTCCCTGACCCTCGCGCGGGGCGCCGATAACGCATGAGCAGCTGATGGCGCCGGCATACAACAAGGCGTAGCGCCCGTAGCGCTCAGCGGCGTCTTTACGGAAACCGGCGTAAAGCCCACGGCTGTCGTCGTGGGAGGGTCAAGCCATCTCGTCGCCTTCGTAGCTATCGGTGCGCCGGTCCGGCGAGGAGAAAGAAACGACGGCCACGAGCGGCGCGGCGCTGGTACACGTCGCCCAGTGCCGCACGCCGCGCGGGATGCGCATGACGGAGCCCGGCGTCAGGTGAAACATCTCCTCCCCCAGCTTGTGCTCACACTCCCCGGACACGACGTAGAGCAGTTCTTCGCAGTTGGGATGGGAACAAGAACATCTTCTACTTGGGGTATGTGCCGGAGATTTTGCACTTCTGTGAGAGCATTATGTCGGGGGCGTCCGCCACAGAAGGGGACGCTCGAGGAGTCTTTGGAGATCGTCAAGCTGTTTGAGGCGTACCGGACCACCCCGCCGGCGACCATAGCGACGATCAATCAGGCCGGATGAGGGGTGGAGGCGGCGCGCGCCGCCTCCACCCCTAGCCTGCATTTGTCATGAACACCCGTTGCACCACGGAGACACGGAGGCACGGAGATTTTGTAGGACAGCAGGGCGCCCGGCCTGACGGCCGACCAGGGACGTTGACCCCTTTGCTGCTCTCTCCGTGCCTCCGTGTCTCTGTGGTGAAGAATCCAGGCTAGGTCCCGATAAGGAGCGTCACGCTGCCGGGACAGAGGGGATCTGCAGGGCGGCATCATTCCAGTGGCTCCACGTTGTCGTAGCTCTGTCCACTAACGGCGCGCTCTGCCCAACGAGAGACGTCGTAGTGACCGACACTCGCTCCACGGGCAGGTTGGTGGCGCGGGATATCCAGAGTGCGGAGCCCCTGACCAGGCAAGAAATCGTCCTCACGCCGACGTTGTACACGCGCGCCTCGTCGCGCCCGCGCTCGGATGCTGCTGACGCGGAATCACTGACATGGAGCGCAAAGACAAGCATTAGGCTCTGAAAGGAGAAAGAACATAATGGCAACCGTAGGTATCCTCACATTCTCGGACGGGCGCGACTTCGTCGCGCGCGAGACCGACGCGATGAATCGCGGCTATCAAGACCGCCTGGCCGCGCGCTTAACCGCGGATGGACACCGTGTCGTGGCCGGCGAGGAGATCATCTGCACAAACGAGCAGGCCGTGCGCCAAGCCAAACGGCTGGCCGCGACGGGCTGCGACTGCACCATCTTCAACTTCGCCGTGTGGTCCTTCCCCCACTTGCCCGCCCTGGCCTCGCGCTTCGCGCCCGGCCCCCTGCTGCTGTTCAGCAATGTCAATCCGGAGTATCCCGGCCTCGTCGGAATGCTGGCTAGCGCGGGCGCTCTCTCGCAGGCTGGTACACCCTATGCCCGCGCCTACGGCGCGATCGAGGACGACGCCGTCTATGCCACGGTGCGCGCGTTCGTACGTGCCGCGTCGGCCGTCGCGCGTCTGCGTGGGCAGACCTTCGGGCTCGTCGGCGGCCGCCCCATGGGCATGTACACGACCACGGCCGACCCCGCGCAGTGGCTCAAGATCTTCGGCGTCGACGTCGAGCACATCGACCAGGGCGAGATCGTGCGCCTCGCCGCCGAGGTGCCTGATAGCGTGGTCGAGCCGGCCTTCACGTGGCTCACCGAACACGTTGGACACATCCACTACGACGGCAAACAGCTCACGCCCGACAAGCTCAAGACGCAGATCCGCGCCACCGAAGCCATGAAGCGGCTGATCCGCGAGTACCGCCTCGACTTCTCTGGCATCAAAGGCCAGCCCGAGCTGACCAACAACTTCTGCACGATGGACGTGACCGAGGCCTTTCTCAACGACCCCTATGACTGGGACGGGCCGCACGAGCCGCACATCTGCGCCACCGAGGCCGACATGGATGGCGCCCTGACCATGCAGATCCTCAAGCACCTGGCCGGCACGCCGGCCCTCTTCGCCGACGTGCGCCACTACCACGCCGACCTGGGGATGTGGGACCTGTGCAACTCGGGTGAGCACGCCACCTACTTCGCCGGCCGCTCCTTCGACCCCAAAGACAACCTGCCGCAGGTGCATTTCTATCCCGAGGGCTTCTACTTCCCGGCCGGCGGCGCCAGCGTGCATCACCTCGCCTACCCCGGCGACGCCACGTTCGCGCGGCTGACGCGGCAGGACGGACGCTACCGCCTGGCCATCTTGCGCGGCGAGTTCGTACGCTACGACATGGACAAGAACGACGAACTCATGAAGCAGACGACGCTGGAGTGGCCGCACGCCTTCGCACGATTCACCTGCGCGGCTGAGGAGTTCATCGGCAGCTACGCCAGCAACCACATCCACGCCGTCTATGGCGACTGGGCCGCCGAGTTACGCCTTGTGGCCGGCCTACTCGGGGTCGACGTGACGGTGTACGGGGAGGCCTAGACGATGACAGACGGAGACCTCGTCTTAGGGATCGACGCGGGGACGGCCGGGCTGCGCGCGGGCCTATTCGACCTACAAGGACGCCCGCAGGGCTTCCACGATCAGGCCTACCCGACGCGCTATCCGCGCGCGGGCTGGGCTGAGCAGTCGCCCGCCGCGTGGTGGGACGCACTCGTCGCCGCCGTGCGCGGCTGCCTGGCGGCGAGCGGCGCGGACGGGGCGCGGGTGATCGGGCTAGCCATCGACGCCCCCTGCGACATCCTGCTCGCCGACCGCGACGGCGCGCCGCTGACCGACAGCATCATGTGGATGGACTTGCGCGCGACGGCGCAGGCGCGCCGCCTGACCGCGACGGGCGCGCCCGTGCTGCGCTACTGCGGCGGCGAGGTCCCGGCCGAGTGGCCCCTGCCCAAGGCGCTCTGGCTCAAAGAGAACGAGCCCGCGCTGTGGGAGCGGGCGGCGCGCCTCGTGGAGCAGATCGCCTGGCTGACCCAGCGTCTCACCGGCGAGTGGGTCGTCCCGCTCAACACGGCCGCCGCCAAGTGGCAGTATCGCGCTAACGCCGACAATGAAACGCCGCGTGGCTGGCCGGTCGAGCTGCTGCGCGGCGTCGGGTTGGAAGACCTGCCCGCCAAAGTCCCGGGTGCCGTGGTCGCGATGGGCGAGCAGGCGGGCGAGTTGACGGCGGAGGCCGCCGCGACGCTGGGGTTGCGGTCGGGCGTCGCCGTGGCCATGAGCGGCATCGACGCCCATGCGGGGATGGTCGGCATGGGTGTCCTGGCGCCCGGCACGCTCGCGCTCATCACGGGCACCTCGACCTGCCAACTCGCCCAGTCGCCTGGGCCGGTCTTCGACGCGGGGTTGTGGGGCCCGTTCGAGGCCGCCGTGATCGGGGGGGAGTGGACGCTAGAGGCCGGCCAGTCCAGCACGGGCGGGACCGTGCGCTGGCTACTCGACACACTGGGCGGCACGTTGCCGGGCGGGGACGATCGCTACGCCGCCGCCGACGCCGCGGCGGCCGCCATCACGCCCGGCGCCGACGGCCTGACCATGCTCGATTTCTGGCAGGGCAGCCGCACGCCGATCAAGGACCCGGCGGCGCGCGGGACCATCTGGGGCTTGACCCCGGCCCACGGGTCGGGCCACCTGCTGCGCGCCGTCTACGAGGGCACGGCCTATGGCAACCGGGCCATCGTCGAGATGTTGCGGCGGCTGGATGTCCCCACCGATCGTGTGCTGGCCTGTGGCGGCGGGACGCGCAGCGCGCTGTGGCTACAGATCCTGGCCGACGTCGCCGGCCTGCCGCTGACACTGACGGACGCGCCCGACGCCGTCGCGCTGGGCAGCGCGATGTGCGCGGCGGTCGGGGCCGCCGCCTACCCGGACCTGCGCGCGGCCGCGGCGGAGATGGTGCGCGAGACGCGCACGGTCGAGCCCGACCCGTCGACCCGTGCCGTCTACGACGAGGGCTACGCCCGCTACAAGGACACCTATGCCGCGCTGGCGCCGCTCTTCCAGCGCGCGTAAATAACTGCGACGCCGCTACGTCTATTCGAGTAGCGGAGGGTGAGGGAAGAGGATAAATGGCAACGGATTTTTCACTGCGGGATAAGGTCGCGGTCGTCACCGGAGGCGCGCGCGGCCTGGGACTGGAAATGATGCGGGCGCTGGCCGAGGCCGGCGCCGCCGTGGCGTCGGTCGACCTCCTGCGCGCGCAGGGTGAGGAGGCCACGCGGGACATCGCGCGTGACTACGGCATTCGCGCTGCCTCGTACACGGCCGACGTGACGGGTGCGGCGCAGGTCGCAGCAACCTTCGCCGCGATCGAACGAGAGCTTGGGGCCATCGACATCCTCGGCGCGGCGGCCGGCATCGTGGAGAACGTCGCCGAGGATGTCGATGCGGCGGCATGGCGGCGCATCATCGACGTCAATATCACCGGCGTCTTCCTGTGCGCGCAAGCTGCTGGGCGGAGTATGATCACGCGCCCTGACGGCAGTATTATCCTCATCGCGTCGATGTCGGGCCTCATCGCCAACCGCCCACAGAAGCAAACCGCCTACAACGTCTCCAAGGCGGGCGTCATCATGATGGCCAAGAGCCTGGCAGCGGAGTGGGCCGATCGCGGGGTCCGCGTCAACGCCATCGCGCCCGGCTACATGCGCACGGCCCTGACCGATCAGGTCTTGGCAGGGCAGGAGGGCCTACGCGAGACGTGGGAGAGCCACATTCCGCTGGGGCATATGGGCGCCCCCGAGGAGTTGCGCGGAGCGGTTGTTTATTTAGCGTCACCGGCATCATCATACGTGACGGGACACGCCCTCGTCATCGATGGCGGATACACCGCATGGTAACAGAGGGCCGCACGACCGTTCGATGCGCCGCCTTGTCGTTTGTATATCATTGCAGGCCGCTCGCCGCCGACACCGAAAGATGGGCGTCAGAACGTGGCAAGAGGGCAGCCCAAGTTGGACGTGGCTAGACCATAGTACCTAATGTGCAACTCTTTTAGGGCTCAAATGGCCAGTAAGCCATCCAAATCGCGTGAGACACGCCCCTTTGCAGATTGTAGAAGACGCCGATCATGGATACAGATACAGGCGAGCGCAAAACGTT